>Ga0268299_1001455_pt1 | contig 41205 bp, 40 predicted proteins | sample NOBtaG_FD_193484 | JGI IMG/M metagenome (GOLD analysis project Ga0268299, IMG submission 193484) | Activated sludge microbial communities from bioreactor in Nijmegen, Gelderland, Netherland - NOB reactor | ecosystem: Engineered > Bioreactor > Aerobic > Activated sludge | place: Netherlands... | reverse complement strand
AGATTATCGGCAGATGTGATAAATTTTTCGGCCTCAACCAGCTCGGTAAAGAAAGGAGAAACCCTGCTCGACACAGTCAACAATATTCTAGCCATGAAGGTAGATATGATTGTCATGCGCCATGCCAGTCCGGGGGCTCCGCACTTTCTGGCCCGGCACATCAAAGCCAATATTGTCAATGCCGGTGATGGAACACATGAACACCCTACGCAAGCATTGCTGGATGCCTATTCCATTCGTGAAAAACTTGGATCGGTATCGGGAAAGAAGATCGCCATCATTGGCGACATTCTTCATTCGCGTGTAGCCCTTTCCAATATTTTTGCACTGCAAAAACTTGGCGCAAAGGTGATGGTATGCGGCCCTCCAACCTTGTTACCAAAATACATTCACCAGTTGGGCGTTCAGGTAGAGCTTGATGTTAAAAAAGCACTTGAGTGGTGCGATGCGGCCAATGTTCTTCGAATTCAGTTAGAACGCCAGCAAATCAAATATTTCCCATCATTGCGGGAATACTCACTTTATTACGGCATCAACAAAAAATTACTCGATACCCTTAAAAAAGAAATTGTGCTCATGCACCCGGGCCCTATTAACCGCGGTGTGGAATTAAGCAGCGATGCGGCCGATTCACAACACTCCATCATTCTCGATCAGGTTGAAAACGGTGTAGCCGTTCGGATGGCCGTGTTGTACTTGCTTGCCGGTGCAGCCTGATTTTTAATAAATACCGGTTTTATTACATCCGCCAAACCTTTCAGGTGCTTTTTGTAAATTTGTTGTCCAATAAACCATTCCCATGTATTATAACTCAATCGTTGAAACCATCGGAAATACTCCTATTGTTAAACTGAACAAGATTTTCAATGGCATTCCGGGTACTGTACTGGCTAAAGTAGAATACTTCAATCCGGGCAATTCCACGAAAGACCGGATGGCGTTAAAAATGATTGAGGACGCTGAAAAAGCTGGTATCTTAAAACCGGGCGGCACCATCATTGAAGGAACCTCCGGCAACACAGGTATGGGCCTTGCGCTCACGGCTATCGCTAAAGGCTATCGGTGCATTTTCACCATGGCCGACAAGCAGTCGCAGGAAAAAATAAATATCCTCCGTGCGGTTGGCGCAGAAGTAATAGTATGCCCTACCAATGTAGCGCCTGAAGATCCGCGCTCATATTATTCAGTAGCCCGAAAATTAAACCAGGATATTCCAAATTCAATTTATCCAAATCAATACGACAATCCCTCCAATGCTTTGGCTCATTACCAAACCACGGGTCCCGAGATATGGAAACAAACTTCAGGATCCATCACACACTATGTGGCAACCGTTGGCACAGGAGGCTCGATGTGCGGAACAGCCAAATACCTGAAGGAACAAAAACCTTCGCTGGTTACGGTTGGCATCGATACGTATGGCTCGGTGTTTAAAAAATATAAAGAGACTGGCATTTTCGATGAAAATGAAATCTACCCATACCTCACCGAAGGATTTGGTGAAGATATCTTGCCCAAGAATGTTGATTTTGATGTGATTGACTCCTTCATAAAAGTTACCGACAAAGATGGTGCTGTCATGACGCGCAAATTATCACGCGAAGAAGGGCTGTTTGTGGGATGGTCCAGCGGATCGGCTGTTCATGGCGCTCTGGAATATGCCCGGGAAAATTTAAAGAAAGATGATGTGATGGTGATTCTATTGCCTGACCACGGCACACGCTACCTGGCCAAAGTATATAACGATAACTGGATGAAAGATCATGGATTTCTGGACACGCGTTCTTTTGCCTCCACCGCCCGCGATATCATTCGTGGACGCAACCATAACGATTCCCTTTGCACAGTGATTAACAAAGCAAAGGTGAGTGAAGCTATTTTACTGATGAATAAGGAAGGGATCGACCAAATACCCGTTACCGAAAATGGACACTTCGTAGGAAGTGTGAGTTCTTCAGGACTACTGGAGAAAATTATGGAAGACCCGCAACTTAAAAACAAAACTGTGGGTGAGATTATGGATAAGCCCATGCAATTTGTGGCACCCGACAGTACCCTGGATGTGCTCTCTTCTTTCCTCAACAAAGAAAATAAAGCGGTGTTAGTGAGGGATGAAAACCAACAGGTGCATATTATTACCAAACACGATGTGTTAAAGGCCATCACATCATAATCAAACGGTAGATTTATGAAGTACGGTAAGGGTTGGTATTATATCCTCCTTCTGCTACTCCTTTCAATACGAACGGTTTCCCAAACAGCTTTGCCTGATAGCCTGGCGGCACGATTTTCCGATGTACCGAAAGACACAACGTATATTATACAACTTAACAAGCTCGCTACTGATTATTTGAAAGCCAATCCCGCATTGTCGCGCAGGATTGCCACCGTTGTTGCGGAACGGGCCCCAACACTCAAATATGTAAGAGGTCACGCGCGGGCGCTCACTATTATTGGAAATTCATATTGGTACGAGGGCGTTTATGAACTTGCTCAAAACAATTATTTACTGGCAGCCCGCCAATACGAAGCTATTCACGACAGCATAGGGCTAGGACAAACCTATAACAACATTGCTGAAGTGTATAAAAAAATGAGTGAGCACGAAAAGGCACTGAACTACCTGCTTGCCGCATTTGATTTGAAAAAAGGTGACAACACACAGGCAATTACTCTCTATAACATTGGCGAGCTTTTTATTGAAACCGGTGATCTTCCTGCTGCACAGAATTACTTCGAGCGTTCCCTTTCCCTGGCGCGTGCCGGCAACAATCAACGGGTGGTGGGCTACTCCTTTGCAGGATTTGGATTGGTTTGCGCCAAACAAAAAAAATACAAGGAAGCCATCGAACATTTTAAACGCGCTGAAAAAATCTGGAAAGAATTGGGCGAACTAAGGTTGGTCATTCAAAATTATCAGAATATGGCTGATGTGTACCGTGAACTCAAACTTTTTGAAGAATCGGAGCGTTACCTGACGCTTTCAATTGACATGGCCCGGTTAATTAAAGTGCCCGACATACAAGTTAAAAATTACCTGAAGCTCTCCAGGCTTGATTCAGCGCGTGGAAATTACCATCAGGCATTCGTCAATCTTTTTCGTTACACATCTTTAAAAGACAGTGTTTACAACCTGGCTAAGAGCGATCAAATTGCACGCTTGCAACTGGCCTTCGAAACGGAAACGAAGGAACGGGAAAACCGTCAGTTACGTTCCGACCAGCTTTTTAAAGAGTCGCAGCTTCAACTACAACGTCAAATTATTTTTGCCATCAGTATTGGCCTGTTCATCGCTGGAATCATGGCCTGGCTACTTTACCGGCAGCGGCACAAAACCCTTTCGGTTAATAAAATCCTTCAGGAAAAAAATGAGGAAATTCAAACTCAGAAACTGGCCATTGAAATGCAGGCCACTGCGCTCATCAAGTTAAATGAAGAATTGCAGGAATTGAATAAAAACCTGGAGGCTAACATTGCAAAACGAACCCAACAACTAACAGAACAAAATCAGAAATTAATGGAGTACGCATTCGTTAACGCACACAAACTACGCGCTCCCATATCCAGCATTCTTGGCCTGATTAACCTGATCGATCAGGCTAAACCCGAAGAATATGAAACTATTTTCATGCACTTAAAAACATGCGGCACCCAGTTGGATGCCATCACCCGCCAGATTAGCCGAAGTCTGGAGGGTGGTATACAGGATCATCAAGACCTTACTTAATTTTTTTACCGGGTATTTCCCGCCCGCCCTGGAAGAGTGTCATGCTCGTTACAATGCCACTTTCATCTTTATTGAATTCAATCTGGGCATCCACCACTTTCAGGAAAAACTTGCTTTCTGACTCTGCATAAATTTCAAAGAAAGGCTGCCCTGTTGCTTGTGCTTTAAATGTTTTATCCTCCCTCCACACCTTAATAATAAAGCCGGGGGCGAGTTCATATTCCCCAACATAACGATCAAAAACTTCAGGACCGAGTTGTATCTCAACATGGTCAGGAGGCAACGGTTTATCTGTTTTAACGGCTACCTGTGCAATATAATCGCGTCCTGTAAGTTCAACGGACTCAATTTTCCCGTCACCATTCCGTTCAAAGGTCAACCGTGAACTGGAGTCTTTAAAATAGAATCCATCTGCCTTGTAAGGAAAAATCTCAAACTTAGTACCCCCCGTTCGTTGCGAATAGAAACGATTATCTTTTCTGGTAATCACCCTGTCTTCCCGCTCACTGATGGCATACACCCCGACATATTCCTTTGCCATATTTTCGTCCAACGATATGGTTGAAGGCGATGCCTTCGACACGCCTGCAACAATTTCCGCCAACTCATAGGTGTACTCGTCAGGACTCACGGTCATATTGTTTGAAAGAATACATACATAAATTTTTTGATCCGGAACATAAATCTCGGATGATAAAAATCCATCAATAGCTCCTCCATGCCCAATCACCTTCGAGTCTCCGATTCGTCCAAGCGACCAACCATAACCATAGCTGATCAGTTTTCCATTGTTTAGTTTTATCGGCAACCAGGCCTTTTCAAGTGATTCTTTTTTTACCAGCTTGTAACTAAAAATTGCCTGGTTCCATTTCCAAAGATCATCCACAGTTGAGAAAATGGCTCCTGCCGAGTAAGGTATGGAAGGATGTACATAATCAGAAACCGCGTAATCAGTCGCGTTAGCTTTCTGGTACCCGGTTGTAACTTTATATGGAAGCTTGGGATCACTAACAAAAGTTGATTTCATACCAGCAGGTTTGAACAAGTTTTTAGAAATGTATTCTTCGTAAGTCATGCCGCTTACTTTTTCAATGATAGCTCCCAGCAAAAAATAGCCTGAGTTATTATACAAATATTGATCATTCGGGTTGAAGTCGCTTGGAAGTGACTGAATGAATATCAGCACATCCTTCACGGAAATATACCGCCCCTTTTTTTCTTTCGTCATCAGATCAGGAACACTGGTATAACTTTTTATTCCTGAAGTGTGGGTGAGCAGTTGTTCAACGGTGACCGTCTTTCCGGGTGTTGTGAAATTGGTCAAGTATTTTGTGATGTCGGCCTTCAAATCAATTTTACCTTGTTCAGCCAGTTTCAGAATGGCCGTGGATGTAAATTGTTTTGTAATGGAACCAATCCGAAAAATATCATCAACCTCAACCGGCTTGTCAGGATTTAAACTTGCCTTTCCATAGCCTTTCCTCAACAACACCTTTCCATCTTTTACCACAATAACGGCAGCTCCGGGTTCTTCAGCCGGATATTTACTCTTCATTAGTTGATCGAGCTGATCGGCCATAGAAGACTGACCGAATGAATAAACGGTTACAAACAGTAATCCAATAAGTTGGAGAAAGGTGTTCTTCAATTTCATAGAACCGGGTTTTGGTTTTTTCATGAGACGTTTGTTTGTCAAGTTAAGTTGCAGCAAGTAAAAAAGAAAGGGCGCTGCTCAATTTGAACAACGCCCTTCCATCAAAATTTAAAGAGTTTACTCCTTGATTAATTTCTCAGTATCAATTTTTAACCGCGCATCACGGTTGGCAATCTCCCAAGCCGTGTAAAACACAACTTGCGCACGTTTGGTTAGCAGATCAAACTCAATTTTTGAAACTTCATCGCTGGGCTTGTGGTAGTCTTCATGAATACCATCAAAGTAAAAAATGATCGGAATATTCTTTTTGGCAAAATTCCAGTGATCTGAACGGTAGTACAACTGGTCCGGATGATTCTGATCGTTGTAGGTGTAATCAAAAACCAGGTTAGAATACGTTTTGTTAATTTGCTCACTTAAGTTATGCAGGTCGGTTGAAAGTTTATCGGAACCAATCACATACACATACGGAGCACTGTCTTTATGCTGAGGGTCTCTCCGACCCACCATATCAATATTCAAATCTACTACCGTATTCGCCAACGGGAATATCGGGTGTTCAGAGTAATAGGAAGATCCTAACAATCCTTTCTCTTCACCCGTTACGGTCATGAATAAAATACTTCTGCGCGGACCTTTGCCTTCTTTTTTTGCTTTTGCAAAGGCGTTGGCAATGGCCAGCACAGAAACCGTTCCTGAACCATCGTCATCGGCACCGTTGTTGATCAAATCACCTTCACCACTTTTCTTCTTTCCAATATGATCGTAATGCGCAGTGATCACCACCAACTCATCTTTTTTGTCGGTACCTTCCAAATAACCTAACACGTTTTCAGTGCGGGTAACATTCACTGCGGTGGCCACTTTATATTGAATAGAAGATGGTTTTACTTTCTTCAGTGCATTTTTAGACGGATCCTGCGCGGCTGCCTTTTTTAGTTTATCAGTAGTGGTAGCCATAATCTTCTCAGCAGCTTCGGGCGACACTAAAAATAATCCTGCATTATTGGATGGCTTGGGTTTTTCAACGCTTAGCCTGCCGCCAGAAATAAAGCCCTTTATTTGTGAGGCATACATGTCAAAATCAGCAACCGTCTCGGTGTTACAAACAATAATTAATTTGGCGCCTTTTTCGCGTGCCATGGCAACTGTTTTGCTGCCTGTAATTCTCATTTCTTTAGTGAAATAGAATACGGCTTTGTCTTTTACATCTACCTGGTTAAAATCTGATTCTGTACCATTGCCTGCAAACACAACCGGAATGGAAACTTCTCCATTGCTATCGGCTGACCCCAGGTAAATCACACCACCATAGTTTTCAAGTTTAAGTTCGCCTGCTTTCACGTACGCTTCGGTCACACTGCTTGAATACAGTTCAACTGGCTGGTAGTAGCTTCCGTTGACAGGGCCCGCTAAACCCAGTTCCTGAAAATGTGCAGCTATAAAAGCGGCAGCCATTTTTTGTCCACGTTTTCCGGTTTCACGCCCTTCAAGCGCATCTGATGCTAAAATTGACAGGTATTCCTTAAGGTCATCTGTTGATACAGCTTTTCCATATTGCTGTACAACCGCATCCTGGGCTTTCACACCAATGGTTAGAGCAAGAGCCCATAGAAAGAGTATTTTAAATTTCATTTCACTGAATTTTAGTTAAGGTTCAAATATCATGAAGATTTTGAGATTTATGCCCCATGCGGGGATGGAAGTACAATTTTTTACAGGACTGGTAAGATTCAGGAATGGATTTTATGCCCCGTCTGTTAATTGTCTGTTTACTCCTTTACATTTGTGCCGATTTAATCCCTGCAAAAAAGCTAAATCATTGATTGCTATGACTATAGATGCCCAGTACAAGGAAAAATTTGAGTCCCGTCACAACGCCCCCGACCAACAACAAATTGAGGAAATGCTGAAGGTAGTAAAGGCAGCCTCGGTAGATGAATTGATCAGCCAAACCGTACCGCAGAACATCCGGCTTAAAAAGCCCCTGAACCTGCCGGCAGCCCGTACGGAATTCGAATTCCTGAAAGAGTTTAAAGCACTGGCATCGAAAAATAAGATTAACAAGTCATACATCGGTATGGGGTACTATCCCAACTTCACCCCAGGTGTAATTCTCCGTAACATTTTAGAAAACCCGGGTTGGTACACGGCCTACACACCCTACCAGGCCGAAATTGCACAAGGTCGCCTGGAAGCGTTGATCAACTACCAAACCATGGTAATTGATTTAACAGGAATGCAAATTGCGAATGCTTCTTTGTTAGATGAAGCAACAGCTGCTGCCGAAGCCATGCACCTGTTGCTCGCTTCCCGAAAAGCATCAAAAAAGAATGCCGTTAAATTTTTTGTTGATCAACATACCTTTCCTCAAACCATCGATGTGCTGAAAACCCGTTCAACACCAATCGGTGTCGAATTAGTGGTAGGAGACTTATCGTCTCTTGATCTCACTGATCAAAATCTATTTGGTGTACTGATTCAATACCCCGACAGCAACGGGGCAATTAAAGATCACACCGCATTCATTCAGTCGGCACATGAAAACGATGTGTTTGTTTCGGTTGCCTCTGACTTGCTTGCGCTTGCGCTGCTGAAATCTCCCGGTGAAATGGGTGCCGATATTGTGCTGGGGTCAAGCCAGCGCTTTGGTGTGCCTATGGGTTTTGGCGGCCCACACTCAGCATTCTTCGCCACCAAAGAAGATTTTAAACGGCAGATGGCTGGACGAATCATTGGCGCTTCCCTCGATGCACAGGGAAATCCGGGATATAGAATGGCACTGCAAACCCGCGAACAACATATCCGCAGAGAGAAAGCAACATCCAACATTTGTACAGCTCAGGTATTGCTGGCCGTGATGGCCGGTATGTACGGGGTGTACCACGGACCAGAAGGAATTAAAAAAATTGCCGGACGTGTACATGCCCTCACGAAAATGCTGGCGACAGGATTAGCCTCACTCGGCATCAAACAAGTGAATGAACACTTCTTCGATACACTGAAGGTAACTGTAGCAAACAAAGAAGAAATTCAAAAGCGTGCATTAAACAACGGTGTAAACTTCCGGTACTTCAGCGATAACCACATTGGCATTTCACTGGACGAAACAACAACATCGGAAGATGTGCAGTTGATACTGGAGGTCATTACTGGAAAATCTGTTCCGCTAACAAAAGGCGTTGAAAAAATTACATGGCCTTCTTCCCTGATCCGGACTTCATCGTTCATGACCCACCCGGTGTTCAACTCACACCATGCCGAACATGAAATGCTTCGCTACATTAAAAAATTAGAGAATAAAGATTTATCCATGGTGCATTCGATGATCTCGTTGGGATCATGTACCATGAAGTTGAACGCCACCACTGAAATGATTCCGGTGACGTGGCCCGAATTAGGAAACATTCATCCCTTTGCTCCTGCTGATCAAACTCTGGGATATCATGAGCTGACGAAAAATCTGGAAGCATGGCTGGCCGAAATTACCGGCTTCACCGGTGTGTCGCTTCAACCAAACAGCGGTGCCCAGGGCGAATATGCCGGACTGATGGTGATTCGTGCTTATCATGAAAACAGTGGCGATCATCACAGAAATGTATCCCTCATTCCTGCATCCGCACACGGAACCAACCCTGCCAGCGCGGTCATGGCCGGCATGGATGTAGTAATTGTGAAATCAGACGAAGAAGGAAAAATTGATGTGGCCGACTTAAAAGCTAAAGCTGAACAATACAAAGACAAGCTTTCGTGTTTGATGGTCACGTACCCATCTACACATGGAGTTTTTGAAGAATCCATCGTTGAAATCTGTGACACCATTCACCAACACGGTGGTTTGGTGTATATGGATGGCGCCAACATGAATGCGCAGGTTGGTCTCACCTCTCCTGCCAACATTGGTGCGGATGTATGTCACCTGAATCTTCATAAAACATTTTGTATCCCGCATGGCGGAGGCGGTCCAGGCATGGGCCCGATTTGCGTGAATGATAAACTCAAACCATTCTTGCCGGGTCACCCAGTGGTAAAAACAGGTGGCGAAAAGGCCATTCCTGCAGTTTCCGCTGCCCCGTGGGGAAGTGCCAACATCCTGGCTATCTCCTACGCCTACATTGCCATGATGGGCGGTGAGGGACTGACCAATGCCACTAAGCTCGCTATCCTGAACGCCAACTATATTAAAGAACGACTGAGCGGATCGTATAAAATATTATACACCGGTACCCATGGCCGTTGCGCTCATGAAATGATTGTTGACTGCCGCGACTTTAAAAAAGCCGGCATTGAAGTGGAAGACATGGCAAAGCGCCTGATGGATTATGGATTCCATGCGCCTACGGTTTCTTTCCCGGTAGCCGGAACGCTTATGATTGAACCGACAGAAAGCGAAACAAAAGAAGAAATCGATCGCTTTTGCGATGCACTGATTGAAATCAGGAATGAAATTCGTGAAGTGGAAGAAGGTCAAGCCGATAAGGAAAATAATGTTTTGAAACATGCTCCGCATACCGCAGCCGTCATTACGGCCGATGCCTGGACCCGGCCTTACAGTCGGCAAAAAGCTGCCTACCCGCTTCCGTATGTGAAGGAAGCGAAGTTCTGGCCATCAGTTAGCCGTGTGGATAATGCCTATGGCGACCGAAACCTGGTGTGCAGTTGCCTGCCGGTTGAAGAGTATGCAAAGGAAAGTGTGGAAGCGTAAATGAAGTTGAAAATCATCAGTCACCAACAAAAAGAATCTTCCAGAAAGAGAAGGTTCTTTTTTGCTGTTGCTTTGCTCCTGGTATTTTCCGGCCAGTTATTTTCTCAATCAAAATACAGTGGCCCCCCATCCTTAGTTTGGCCCAAGCTCTACGATATTAAATTCGAAAAAGCAAAAGACAAGTTGGGCGAATACGATAAACCCATCTTCAGTGCTGCAGCTAAATCGTTAGATGGAAAAACTGTGTCAATACCCGGCTACATGATTCCCTTCGAAAATGGAATGAAGGGAAAAACATTTATCTTATCATCGTTGCCCATTAACGCTTGCTTTTTTTGCGGAGTGGGCGGCCCCGAATCGGTCATTGAAATCAACATGAAAGAACCGGTTTCTTTCAACGAAAAACCAATTGAGGTAAAGGGCATTCTCCGGCTGAACAATACCGATCCTGACAGGATGATTTACCGCATCGAACAAGCTGAGTATTTGGGAGAAGCTGAATACTGATCAGCGTACCAAGTAGTATATCAGGCCTGCTACCAGGCCGATGAAAAGTCCTATAAAGATGATCATCGTCCAGAATTCACCCCGGTCCATCGCCACCGAAATTCGCCTGATCTTTTCAATCACGAATTTCCTTTTGCCCCCACGATCCTGATCCGATTCCATAAAATCTTTGGCGTTCATGGTGCAAATGCTAAAATGGTAACCGCGCTAAACCCTTTCTATTAATTGATTTAATTTATAGTTTAGAATTCGATGAGCGAAAATATTTGGCTGGTAGCTGCGGGGATGATTGGCGGCTTCCTGGCAGGACTAACCGGGTTGGGTACGGGCATTGTGATGCTGGCCGTGATACCGGTAATTCTTCAACAGTATGGCATTCCAGATAACCAACTGGTGAGTGTGATTATCGCCAACACCGTACTCTCAACATTCGTATCTTCCTTTGCTAACGTTGCTACTTCACTTCGGCAGCGGATGTTCTTTTTAAAAGAAACCCTTTGGGTTGGTGTATTTGCTGTCATTTTTTCCTTCCTGGTATTTGAGTGGGTCGTCAGCAGCGGCATGTATTCCAAACAACTTTTCAATTCAATCATTGTTGGATTTATGCTTGTTATCATTCTTCAAACATTTAGAAAATTAAAACTATCGAATTTTGAAGCTGAGCGTGTAACAACGCTCAGATTATCGCTAACAGGAATTTTTTCAGGGATTATTGCAGGCTTCACCGGACTGGGTGGAGGAACGGTTATCATTCCCATGCTCAACCTTTGGCAGCGGGTGGATATTATGAAAGCCAAATCAATTTCCTTCGGAGTAATTTTTGCGATTGCGTTGTGGCTTACTGTTTATAATCTTTTTTTTGACGGATCGCTGGCCGTAACCGGAAGTGTAGGACTCATTATTTTTCCTATGATGATCCCATTGATTATTGGTGTGCTGATCGGTTCACCGCTTGGTGTAATCATCAGTTCGAAAATGTCATCGCGGGCAGTAACCCTTGTATTTCTTTTAATGGTGAGCATCGTTACCATTCAGAAAATCATGGAATTAGTTCACTGAACTAAATACTTCAGTCAATCGTTTGAAATGCGCTGATAAAGCAGGAATTTTGGTTGACTGGGTGAGTTGACTAAAAAGTGTTTCAATAAAAATCAACATGAAATATTATTCTACCTGTGATTACTCTGCGTACCTCTGCGCGCTTTGCGGTTAATCCCGATGGTTATCGGGATACCATAGAGGCCCCAAAGGAATGCACACAGAGATTTGTTCAGAATAAAATTTGGAAAGAAGAATTCGATAACAACTTTTAGTCAGCCCCACACCTTAAACAAGATTATATGGCATTTTTATTCGAATCTTTTCACGAGTGGAAAACATACAGCATCGACAAAAAAATGTCGCTCGTACAAGTTGTGGTGGAGTACGAATGCACCCAGCGAAACCGAACTGAAAAAGAAATCTGGGATGGGCTTGCCAGGGCGTGGGATGTGATGAAAGATGCCGTGCAAACGGGCCTCACGGAAGAAATGACCTCCCGTTCGGGCATGATCAACAACGGGGCGAAGAAAGTTTACAATTACCCCAAGCCCGTACTTTCCAAAGAATTTCAAAATCTTATTTCAAGAGCGCTGGCAGCGAAAGAAGTAAACTCGTGCATGGGCAGGATTGTAGCCGCACCAACCGCAGGCGCCAGCGGCATTATGCCGGGTGTGCTGTACACGCTGCAAGAGATCCATCACATTGACGACAAAAAAATTCTGGAAGCCATGTTGCTGGCCGCTGGCATCGCCCTCATCATGGAACAAAAAGCCAGCATTGCCGGTGCCGTGGGTGGGTGCCAGGCCGAAACCGGAACTGCAGCCGCGATGGGCTCTGGCGCTATTGTATATTGTTTAGGAGGTGATACCGACCAGATTTTTAATGCGGTGGCCGTTACCGTTCAATGCATGCTGGGTTTGGTTTGTGACCCTGTTGCCGGACTGGTAGAAGTTCCGTGTGTGGTTCGCAATGCCAGTGCTGCTGCCATCGCCAACAGCTCTGCACAAATTGCGCTGGCCAAAGTGAGCAGCGTGATTCCTGTTGATGAAGTGATTGAAGCCATGGGCGAAATTGGTGCCAGCATGGAAACCCGTTACAAAGAAACTGCGCTGGGCGGATTAGCCGCTACCAAAACCGGGCAAGCTATTGCCAAACGTGTGCTCATTCACGATATAGAAGTATTGCCGGATGAGGAGGTGAGATAAAAATTGATAACAACAATACTATTAGTGCGATAATGGCGGTCATTTAGTAACGAAATATGGACTTACAAATAACAAGGATAGCAGAACAACTGACAATTAAGTTCGCAGACGAGCTTGATATTCCTAATCGCTTTAAGAGACGGACTATAAAGCCGACTAAAATAAATGCCGACAGTTTAGTCGAAATTAGATTTAAACGGCACGTTGACGCATGGACTGCGCTAATAAACTCAATAATAAAAGGAACAAAGGACAAAGAACAAGCGTGGAGATTTATTAGAGTTCAGCCACAAGTTAACGAGCAAACAAGCCGACTAATTGACTGCAAAGACTTCATGGACTTTTTGGACTACTTAATTAAAAGACGGAGCGTTGATAATTGTGATGATGAGGAACTGGGAAAATTGAGTATGCTCCAGACAGCGTTTCAAAGGCAAGTTGAAAAAAGAATAGGTAAAGAATGAACTTTGTTTCAGTTGACGTTGAAACGGCTAATGCTGACTATTCAAGTATTTGCCAAATAGGAGTTGCCGAATTTGACAATGGTCAACTAATTAATAAATGGAGTTCGCTAATAAATCCTGACGACTATTTTGACCCTTTTAATACTTCAATTCATGGTATAAAAGAGTCTGACGTTGAAAAATCACCGACTTTTTACCAAGTATATTCAGAGTTACAAAATAGACTCTCGAACAAAATTACTGTTCATCACATGCCATTTGACAGAGTGGCAATTAGCAGGGCATGTGAGAAATACGAATTAAGGGTTCTGACTACAACATGGCTTGATTCTGCAAAGGTTGCAAGACGGACTTGGGAGGAATTTGCTTATCGTGGGTTTGGACTGGCAAATATCGCGGAACATCTCAAAATCACATTTGACCATCATGACGCATTAGAAGATGCTGTTGTTGCGGGTAGAATTATTCAAGAAGCATGTAAGTTAAAAAATATAGACTTAGCTGACTGGATCGAGAAAGTCAACAGGCCGATAAACCCAATTTATTCGGGTGAAAAATTAGAGGGAAATCCAGAAGGTGCATTTTATGGGGAGAATATTGTATTTACTGGTACATTATTCATGACAAGAGGAGAGGCGGCCAAATTAGCGGCAGACGTTGGTTGTAATGTAACAAACTCGGTGACAAAAGAAACGACTTTACTTGTAGTTGGGACGCAAGACACGAACCGACTTGCTGGTTACGAGAAGAGTTCAAAACATAGGAAAGTAGAAGAACTTATTAAGAAAGGTTTTTATATAAAGATTCTTTCAGAGAAGGATTTCAAAAAGATGATTGAGTACTAAACGCCCGCAAACAAAAAATGTTTATACAATGCAGGGGTTTGGTGTAGGTTTCTTTAACCAACTGGCGCAAGTGTTGTGCGTTAGAAAGTGCAGGGCTCACTTGTGCCTTCTCAATTTTTTCAAAGAACAAAATTGGCACCAGTCACGCCTGCACTCAAACCCACGCTGGAAGACTGGCGCCAGGTCGGGGATTTGCTTAATGCCTGGCGACACAGTAGCCCGTAATGCAGCAAGTTTATACCTATTCGTGTAGGTGGACAAATCCGTTGGAGTTATTCGCCACTAAACAAACCCAAAACGTTGTTTGCAAACTCTCCTTACGGAAAGACGGCTAAAAATTAAGTATATTTGGATATGGACTTGATGACTTTAATAAAAGAGAGGTACACAGACTTTGTTGACCTATGTCGTTCACACAAGGTAGACAAAATCTATGCCTTTGGGTCATCCATTACCGACCATTTTGACCCAAATAAAAGCGACATTGATATCGTAGTTAAAGTTAACATTGACGATCCTCTTGACAGGGGCGAGACATTACTTTCACTATGGGACAAACTTGAGGTACTTTTTAAAAGAAAGGTAGATTTGCTAACTGAGGATTCAATTCGAAATCCGTATCTGAAAGCTAATATCAATCGGACAAAAAAGTTAATCTATGACGGAGAAGGAGAAAAAGTTTTTGTCTGACATCATAAACTCAATCGAACTGATTGAGAACTTTACCAAGGATTTAAAATCATTTACAGAATACCAAAAAGACCTCAAAACTAAAGGGGCTGTCGAAAGACATCTGGGAATTATTGGTGAAGCCGTTAACAAATTTCTAAAAGAATCAAAAATTAATGAGTTGAAAAATGCTTCTCAAATAATAAGTCTGAGAAACAGATTAATTCATTCTTACGACAACATTGACGATTCAATTATATGGTCAATTGTAACCAGACATTTACGACCTCTTAAAGATGAGCTCAAGAAAAAAATCTGAGTGAAGACGGGTCGGCACCAAGGTGTTTCTGCCACTTTGAGAGTTGTCGTTAATCGTGTTAGCTAAAAGTCAGTCTACCCCATACCCATACTTTCTCAGCAGGGGCGTAATCATATCGCCAAACTCGTAAATCAATAAACTCACCAGTACAGCAAACACCGAGGCGCTGATAAACATATAAAAAATTATTTTTTCTTTCGGGCTGCCAAAACCTACCGCTAAAATAGTTCCGCCAATCGGAGTCAGTAATAGCGGTGTGAGAATGGCAACACCCGTGAGTCCGTATTTCTTCCAAATGGTTACCGTTTTACGGCTTTGTGGCGAAAACTTTTTCTTGTTCGTGAAAAACCGATTGAACAGGTTCGTCCGGAGCCACGTGCCAAAATAGGTAAAAGCAACAACGCTGGTCATCATACCGGCCACGGTGGTGATGATGGTGGTTATTAAATTTAACCCAGCTGCATATCCCAGTGTAGGGCCAAAAATAACCTTCAGCGTGGTTAGCATAAAAATCGGAATCGCTTTTAGAATTTCTTCCCACATCTCAGTAGTAACTTAGTTCATCACAACTTTTCAAACATATTAGTTTTCAATTATCGTTGCAAGCTTCAAGCTACAGGCCACAAGCTTGTGGCTATTTCAAAGTTTTTCGCCATAACTCAAATCACCCGCATCACCTAACCCCGGCACGATATAAAACTGTTCGTTCAGTTTTTCATCCAGCGCCCATGTCCATACATCGTGTGCAATTTTCAACTGCTGTTCCACATGCTTCACTCCCTCAGGTGCCGCCACTAACGCGGCAACATGCACGTGTGATGGCTTTCCATGCGCTAGCAACGCATGTACCGATTTTATGACGGATTGCCCCGTAGCCAGCATAGGGTCGATGAGAATCACTGTTCGCCCTTCTACTGTGGGAGTCGCGAGGTAATCCAGTTTGACCGACAGGTCCGTTACGCTTTCCTTTCTGTACGCACCAATAAATCCGCAATCAGAATGACCGAAGTAATCTTGAAAACCATGAAAGTAAGAAAGACCCGCACGAAGCACCGTAATCAAAACAGGGTTTTCTGCCGGCACCTGAATTTCGCAAACACCTAATGGGGTGTGAACAGAAGTTTGTTGATAGGGTAACTTCCTAGAAATTTCATAGGCCATCAACTCCCCCAGCTTTTCAATATTTCTGCGGAAACGCTCCCGATTCTGCTGAATGGTTTTGTCGCGTAATTCCAGCAAAAATTGATTGGCAATAGAAGGTTGTTGATTGAGTACGGTTAACATGGAGGGGCAGTGTGCTTTTTTCTAAACAAAATTTAAGATAAAGTTGCGGAAGTTTATTGAGATTGCACACAATAAAAAAAGAAACCTTGCCGGACCTGTTCCGGCATCTCAATTGATTGAGGTCGCGACAGGAGCAGGAAATAAATTGGTAACTACATGAAACTCTTAAAAAACCTTTGCGAAATCCATGCACCTTCAGGGGAAGAGTATCCCATGAAGGAGTTTCTACTGAAATACTTTGCAAAAGAAAAGAAGCACTGGAAAGCAAAGCCTGAGATATTGCATGGCGAAGAATTTCAGGATTGCATTTTATTAAAATTCGGCAAACCCCGCACCGCCATTTTCGCTCACATGGACAGCATTGGCTTTACGGTGCGGTACCAGAATCAATTGCTGCCCATTGGCAGTCCGGATGCCGAACCCGGAACAAAACTGGTAGGAAAAGATCCAAGGGGACAAATCGAATGTGAATTAGAGTATGATAAGGAAAATCACGCATTCTATCGGTTCGGCCGTGTGATCGACCGGGGCACATCCCTTACCTACAAAATAAATTTCAAAGACACCAAATCGTACATTCAAACAGCTTATCTCGACAACCGCCTGGGAATTTACAATGCTTTAAAAGTTGCCGAAACTTTAAAAGATGGTGTGATTGCATTCAGTGCGTGGGAAGAACATGGCGGAGGCGCTGTGCCCTATCTTGCCAAATACATGTACGAGCAGTGGCGTGTGCGGCAAGCGCTCATCTCCGATATTACCTGGGTATCTGATGGTGTTGAGCCCGGTAAAGGCGTTGCTATTTCTTTGCGTGATAAAAATATTCCGCGAAAAAAATTTGTGAACCGCATTATTGAAATCGCACAAAAGAAAAAATTGGAATTTCAACTGGAAGTAGAGGGCATGGGCTCCAGCGATGGACGAGAACTACAAATTTCTCCTTATCCTTTCGATTGGTGTTTTGTTGGCGCACCGCAACAACATGCTCATACACCGCATGAAAAAGTTCATAAATCAGATATCCTCTCCATGATTAACCTGTACGAACAGCTAATGAAGGAGTTGTAAATTCTTCGCGGCCTTGTGCCGCGATCTCACTTTGAACCTCTTTGAGATGCCGGAACAAGTCCGGCAAGACACACGCTTACTAATCATTTTCTGTTATTTTTGCGTCCCCCTTTACAGACGCTTGAATTATGAAGATTAAGGACTTAGAGTTTAAAAAGTTTATTCCTGCAGCAAAAATTGACGAAAAGGTTAAAGACCTTGCTGCTGAAATCAATCGTGATTACAAAGACAAAACACCACTGCTGTTACCCATCCTGAATGGCTCATTTATTTTTGCTGCCGACCTGGTTCGGGAATTAAAGGTTGACTGTCGCATATCGTTTGTTAAACATTCATCTTACCAGGGCACACAAAGCAGCGGTCAACTCAACACCCTCATCGGATTGAATGAAAGTTTATTCGGTCAGGATCTGATCATCCTTGAAGACATCATGGATACCGGTCTTACGCTGAGTAAAGTGGTGGAAGAGTTGGGCAGCCTGGGTACGAGATCGGTAGAGATTATAACGCTCATCCGCAAAACCCCTGCCCGTGAGCACGCTGTACAACCCAAATACATTGGCTTTGACATCGATGATGAGTTTGTTTTGGGCTATGGCCTCGATTATGACGGCTATGGCAGAAACCTGAAGGACATTTACAAGTCAGTTTAGCGCCAAACTATTATCCGTTCGTAAATGCATGATGAGCCTGATCGGCTGATTGGCACATTGACGAATTGATCATTATCTTGCACCCCTTATTCAATTTTACCCATGATCAACCTCGTACTCTTTGGCCCTCCGGGCGCTGGAAAAGGAACGCAAAGCGAAAAGCTTATTCAGAAATATGGTTTTGTGCATATTTCTACGGGCGACCTGTTTCGGTGGCACACGAAAAATGATACCCCTCTCGGAAAACGCGTGAAGGAAATCATGAACAGCGGTGCTTTGGTGCCCGATGAGATTACCATTGCTATGCTAAAAGAGGAACTGGATAAAAATCCACAGGCTAAGGGCTTTTTATTTGACGGATTCCCCCGCACCGTGGCGCAAGCAGAGGCCCTGGATAAATTCATGAAGGATAATAACTCAGCAATTCATCATGTGATTGCACTGGACGTAACGGAAGAAGAAGTACGAACCCGTATTGCCAGGCGCAGAACAGAATCTAACCGTGCCGATGACGAGGAGGATAAACTTAATAAGCGCATCAATGAGTATTTTACCAAAACTGTTCATGTGCTTCCGTATTATGAAAAACAGGGAAGACTTGAAACCGTACACGGCATAGGGAATATTGATGATATCTTTAACAACATCTGTTCCCTTCTTAAATAAATTCGAGTTCAGGTTTCAAGTTTCATATTTGAAACCTGAAATCACAAATCTGAAATCAACTTGTCAAGCCCCAATTTCATTGATCATGTAAAATTCAACTCGCGTTCAGGCGCGGGCGGTGCCGGGTGCGTGCATTTTGTTCGTGAAAAACATGTAGAGAAAGGCGGTCCTGATGGTGGCGATGGCGGCCGCGGAGGAAGCATTATTCTAAGAGGCAATGCACAGTTGTGGACACTCCTCCACCTGAAATACCGCAAACACGTGGTAGCCGATAAGGGCAAACCCGGTGAATCGCAAAACTGTACGGGAGCTTCGGGAAAAGATGAAATCATTGAAGTGCCGTTGGGCACCGTTGCCAAAGATGCAGAAACCGATCAGGTGATCTGCGAAATCACCGAAGATGGACAAGAGTATATTCTTACACCCGGTGGCCGAGGCGGAAAAGGAAATTTGTTTTTTGCAACCTCTACCTTGCGTGCCCCAACATTTGCGCAGCCCGGTGAACCCGGCCAGGAGCACTGGGTCGTTCTTGAATTAAAACTGCTGGCCGATGTCGGCCTGGTGGGTTTTCCAAACGCAGGAAAATCAACATTGCTTTCGGTAGTATCTGCTGCCAAACCAAAAATTGCTGATTACGCCTTCACTACACTTACACCAAATTTAGGTGTAGTTCAGTATCGCGATGATAAATCGTTCGTGATGGCTGACATACCCGGAATTATTGAAGGTGCTGCCGAAGGAAAAGGATTGGGTATTCGTTTTCTCAGGCATATTGAACGCAATTCATTATTGTTGTTTCTGATACCTGCCGATGCGAAAAACATTCATGCCGAATACGAAATTCTGCTGAACGAACTGAGAAAATACAACCCTGAACTGCTCGATAAGAAAAGGCTATTGGCCGTGTCAAAAGCAGATATGCTGGATGATGAACTCAGAAGAGAGATCGTTCAGGAAATACCAACCGAATTGCCCCATGTGTTTATCTCTGCCGTAACCAATCAGGGAATTAAAGAATTAAAAGACCTGATCTGGAAAAACCTGCATTGAATAGCCCTTTAGGCAGGTAATTCTTGTCAAAATCCTTATTTCAATGTCATTATGACACAAAAAAGGCTCTGGCAACATTATTGACATTGGCGCTTTAATTAACGTATCATGACTTAATATAACCATGGAGAATACGCAACAACCGGAAGAGACTCAAAAAACAACCTCGGAAGTACAGACCGATGACCGTCAGGATAGTCCTGAGTCGTTTGATACCCTGACAGGAACGGAAGAATCGAAAATTCAATCCGAACTGAAAAAAGCGCAGGAAGAACTGGCCGAAGGGAAAGACAAATACATTCGTTTGTATTCAGAATTTGAAAACTTCCGGAGAAGAACAGCCAAAGAAAAACTGGAATTGATACACAGCGCCAATGAACGATTAGTGGTGTCTTTCCTTCCGATTGTGGATGACTTCGAACGGGCCGAAAAGGCATTCAAAGGAAGTGAAAGCAAGGAAATGGAAGGCTTCTTGCTGATCTATAACAAATTCAAAAAAATTCTTGATCAAACAGGTATCAAGCAAATGGAAGCAAAAGGAACTGAGTTCAACGCTGACCTCCACGAGGCCATCACACAGGTTCCGGCTCCAGACGAATCGTTAAAAGGAAAAGTAATCGATGTTGTCGAAAACGGATATTTTTTAAATGATAAAGTAATACGCTTTGCTAAAGTGGTAGTAGGCAATTAATTTTTAAGCGATGTCAACGAAAAGAGACTTTTACGAAATACTGGGTGTTGGTAAATCTGCATCTGCCGATGAAATTAAAAAAGCTTACCGCAAAGTAGCCATTCAATTTCACCCCGATAAAAACCCGGGTAACAAAGAAGCGGAAGAAAAATTCAAAGAAGCTGCCGAAGCCTACGAAGTGTTAAGCGACAATGATAAACGTGCGCAGTACGATCGTTTTGGTCATTCGCGAGGCAATGGCGGTTATGGTGGCCACCACATGAACATGGATGACATTTTCAGTCAGTTCGGAGATGTGTTTGGTGGAAGCGGTTTTGAAAGTTTTTTTGGAGGCAGCAGCGGCCGTAAGCGCCAGCGCAAAGGATCGAACCTGCGCATCAAACTTAAACTCACGCTGGAAGAAATCGCCAACGGAGTGGAAAAGAAAATAAAAGTAAACCGCCTCACCCAGGCCGAAGGCGTAACCTTTAAAACATGTAGTACCTGCCAGGGCACAGGCCAAACCAGAAAAGTAGTGAATACCATGCTTGGTCAAATGGTTTCAACCGCCACATGTCCCAGTTGTAATGGTGCCGGCCAAACGATTGACAAACGCCCCAGCGGAGTGGACAGCTCAGGACTGGTTTCAAAGGAAGAAATTCTTTCCATCAAAATTCCTGCAGGCGTGGCAGACGGAATGCAACTCTCCATGTCGGGCAAAGGCAACGATGCACCAGGCGGAGGAATTCCGGGAGACCTTTTAATCCTGATTGAAGAACAGGAAGACAACCAACTGAAGCGCGATGGCAACAATGTCATCTACGATTTGCATGTCAGCTTTATCGATGCCGCATTAGGAACAAGCGTTGAAGTGCCCTCCATTGGCGGAAAAGTGAAAATTAAGATCGATCCGGGTACACAAAGCGGCAAAATCTTACGCTTACGCGGAAAGGGCGTTAAGGATATTAATGGCTATGAAACGGGCGACCAGTTGGTGTATGTAAACGTATGGACACCCAAAAAACTCACCCCAGAAGAGCGTGAAAAACTTGAAAGTCTGCGAAAATCACCCAATTTCGAACCTAAACCCGATGCCAGCGATAAGGGATTTTTCGAACGGATGAAAGAGTTTTTCCATTAAATTCCACAACCCTGTGGCTTTTTAACCGTTTGTCTACCCTAATAGGGGGTATTTTTAGCTAAATTTTAAATAATCTTACAAGCCGCAACCCTGAGGGGTGTGGCTCGTAATTATTCAGCATGCAGAAGATTTTCGGACTAACACTATTAGGCGTTACTCTTACAGGGTTGGCAGTGGGGCAGATTAAGAAGCAGTTTTCTGTTGAAGACAATGCTTCCAGTGAGAAAATTAAGCTAACCATTCGGGCCAATAGCGGAACATGCTTTCTCAAACCCAGCCATAACCCCGAAATTCTGAGTGTTTTTACCAATCAGGATGCCGATCAATACTCCCACCAGTTTAAAAAGGAAGTGAACGGAAAGGTCTGCGAAATCCAGCTTTCATTAGAAGAAGGCCAGTCGGCAGGATTTAGTCAAACCATTTCCAACAAAGTTTTTGGTGCTGAAAGACCCGAGCAGGATAAGTTCTGGAAAATGTACCTCACCGATGCCAAACCCTATTTGCTTGATCTGAACTACGGCATGGGAAATGCCAATATTGACCTCTCGGGGTTGGCGGTACAAAATTTAAAAATCAATACCAGCAGTGCCGATGTTCATATCGGGTACCACTCCGGACTTGAAAACCGTATCGAGATGGACACTTTTTTTGTGAAAGTGGATATGGGTACCGTCAATGCAAAAAACCTGAGTTTAGCTAAACCAAAATATGTATTTGCGAATGTTGGTTTTGGCAATGTCATGCTGGATTTAAGTACAGCCCCGGTAGTTTCTAATTATATCAAAGGCAGCGTGGGTGCCGGAAACCTGGTCATCATTCTCCCACCGGGCGAAACCCCTGTTCTGGTAAAAATTAAAGATTCCTGGCTTTGCAGCGTGCGCATGACGCGATCACTTAAAAAAATTGATGAAAATACATTTGCAAATGCTGCCTATTCAAAAGATGCCAAAAACGCCCTAACGTTCGACCTGGACGTATCCATGGGCAACATCGTATTTAAAGACAGGCAACCTTAAAACACAAAGTTCTAAGGCTTGAAGAGCTTTAGGAGCTGAAAAAATCTCGTTAAACGTAATTACTTCCTATATTTTGACACTAATAACTGTCAAAATTATAAACCTGTGGAAGCACTCTCAGCAAAAAATGTCACCAAGCGATATACCAACCATATAGCGCTTGACAATGTTACCCTCACCATTCCCGAAAAAAGTATCTACGGATTACTGGGCCCCAACGGAGCCGGAAAAACAACCATCATTCGCATCATCAATCAAATCATTAATGCCGAAGAAGGGGAAGTTTTTGTTTTCGGTGAAAAGCTAAAAGAAAAACACATTGAAGTTATCGGCTACCTGCCCGAAGAACGGGGCTTGTATAAAAAACTGAAAGTTGGAGAACAGCTCCTATACCTGGCACAGTTAAAAGGCATGAGCCGCAGCCGTGCACTAGAGCAAAGTAAAAAATGGCTTAAGCGATTTCAGGTTACCGATTGGTGGGACAAGAAAGTAGAAGATTTGAGTAAAGGGATGGCTCAGAAAATCCAGTTCATCAGTACGGTCATGCACGAACCAAAGTTGATCATTCTGGATGAACCCTTTTCGGGTTTTGACCCCGTTAACGCGCAACTCATCACACAGGAAATTCTTTCTCTTCGCGATAACGGATCAACAATTATATTTTCCACGCACCGCATGGAAACGGTAGAAGATTTATGTGATCACATTGCGTTGATCAACAAATCGAAAAAAATTATTGAAGGCCCCAAGAAACAGGTTAAAGATCAATATAAATCCAACACCTTCATTGTTGAACACAAGGGCAATCATTTGCAATTGCCGGCCGACCGATACCAGGTTGTACGTCAGGAAACACTGGAGGACAACCACTTTATAACCACTATTAAAGCTAACAACGATATTCGCGCCAACCAGGTAATTCGCGAACTCATCGACAAAACCGAACTGACCAGCTTCCGCGAAAAAATTCCGAGCATGGCCGATATTTTCATCAGTCTGGTGAAAGGTGAAGATGATGAAGCCCTTCGCAAACATTTACAGGAAGCCGTTTAATTTACCTAAGCAACTACAACTATGAATAAAGTATTTTTAATTATACAGCGTGAGTTTTTAAACCGCGTACAGAAAAAATCATTCCTGATTACCACCATCCTGGTGCCGTTAATTTTTCCGGCCATTATTGGCGGACTTATTTTTTATATGGTAAAGGAAGCTGAGTCGGCTAAGCCCGATACCGTTCAGGTAGTGGATGAGAGCGGTAAATTTTCTTTCGAAAATACCAGGCGGTTCAATTATGTAAAGCTCACCATCCCCCTGGAACAGGCAAAAAAGGTGTACAATGAAAGCAAGGATTTTGCATTGCTGTACATTCCGCCATTTGATATTTACAAGCCCGAGGGGTTAACACTCTATACAAAAGAAAATCCAAGCATGGAAAAGGTTGGCGATCTCGAACGTAACCTTGCCGAGCGTATTCGTGAGTTGAAGTTGGAACACTACAAAGTTGATGAAGCAACCCTCAAGGCACTTCGAACTTCCGTTAGTCTGAAACAGGTAAGCCTAAGTGAAACCGGAGAGGAAAAATCCAGCAGCGCAGGACTTCTCTATGGAATTGGGTTTGTTTTAGGAATTCTCATTTACATGTTTGTGCTGATTTATGGAATTCAGATTATGCAAGGAGTAATAGATGAAAAGACTTCAAAAATTGTAGAAGTTATTGTCTCCTCAGTTAAGCCCTTTCAACTCATGATGGGCAAAATTATCGGGATTGCTTCAGTCGGGTTACTTCAGTTTATCATTTGGATTGTGATCATCACGTTTGTGTCGGGGGGGGTAATGAATTATTTCGGGGTAAAGATGCCCCAGGAGCAAATCCGGGAACAGGTAACGCAACAAATAGGTGACGTGGACTCAAAGCAAATGGTGGAAGAACAGAATACGAAACTGGTCAATTTTCTAACTATGGCAAATGAAATTCCATTTGCAAAAATTGCGGCTGTGTTTGTGTTCTACTTCATCGGTGGTTATTTATTATATGGGGCCTTGTTTGCCGCAGTGGGCTCGGCAGTTGATTCCATACAAGAGTCGCAACAATTTCAATTTCCGATAACACTCCCTTTACTGATAGGCTACATGAGTTTATTCTTTGTGATCCTGCGCGACCCTCACGGACCCATGAGTTTTTGGCTTTCAGTTATACCGTTTACTTCTCCGGTTGCCATGGTTGGAAGAATTGCCTTTGGTGTGCCTGATTGGGAACTGGCGCTTTCGATGATCATGCTGGTTGGAGGATTTTTACTAACCACGTGGATTGCAGGACGGATTTACCGCGTAGGAATTTTAATGACCGGAACCAAAGTGAGTTGGAAGGTGCTTGCAAAATGGTTTATGATTAAGAATTAATATAGGTTTAGTTAATTATCCAAAACCGGGTGAATTTTCATCCGGTTTTTTTATTTATTTTTCACTTCCCATGGCACGCAAACCTTTGGCACCAACCATCGATTTCTATCAAAACAACTCCAAAATCAAATGGATTGTGGTGGGGGTTTCTGTTGTGATCAGTATTGCTTCTATCTACTACACTAAAATTCTGGTCGATCAGTTAAAAGACCGGGAAAAGCAACAGGTAAACCTGTTTGCCAAGGCTATTGAGTATACCTTAAATGAAGACCTGAACGTCAATGTCAATTTCGTCTCCGAACAAATCATCAACCGAAACAATTCTATCCCAACCATTCTCGTTGATGAAAAAGGGAAGGTGATTTATTTGCGCAATGTTGAAATCGATTCATCCAAATCGGAAGCTTTTATTAACCAACAGATTCAACAAGAAATTGAATCGATGAAAAAAACTTATGATCCCATTGCCATCACCCTGAGAGATCCTACCAACAACGAAGTTTTTGGTGCTCAAAAATTGTATTACAAGAATTCCTTTTTGTTAACACAAATCAACGCCTATCCCTACATTCAACTTTCAGTCATTGCCCTTTTCGGGTTTGTCTCCTACCTCGCGTTCACCTATTCAAAAGCAGCGGAGCAAAATCGGGTGTGGGTTGGGTTAGCCAAAGAAACTGCCCATCAACTGGGCACGCCCCTGTCGTCATTAATGGCGTGGATTGAAGTGCTGCGCGAAGAGCCCGGCTTAACGAACAAGGACATCGTTGCAGAACTGGAAAAAGATACCCGAAAACTGACAGTTGTTACCGAACGTTTCTCCAGCATCGGCTCCATTCCTGTGCTGAAACAGGAAAACGTGGTGGCCATGATCAACAACGTTATTCAGTACCTGCGCCCGCGTATTTCATCGAAAGTACGCATGGATGTTTTTACCCTATCCGAAAACATCCAGGTAATGGTTCACCCGCCCTTGTTTGAATGGGTACTGGAAAACCTGTGTAAAAATGCCGTAGATGCAATTGGCGGCTCCGGAACTATTGCCATTAAAATTTTGAGGGGTAGCGACAAAAAAGTTTTTATCGACATTTCCGATACGGGCAAGGGTATTCCGCGCTCCAAAATATCGATGATATTCAGGCCAGGATTCACCACAAAAAAACGTGGTTGGGGACTGGGGCTGACCCTTGCCAAACGAATTATTGAATCATACCACAACGGTAAAATTTTTGTGAAGTCTTCAGAGGAAAATCAGGGAACTACCTTCCGGATTGCACTAAACACCGTATCCTAAAAAAACGCCTTTTTCCATTGGTTCTTGGTAAAAATCTTATCCAAACCGACATTGGGATTTGAGCGATAAAACAGTAGTTTTGCGCCACGAATTTTAAGCTCTTTCAACCAGGGCATCCACTAGTTAAACCACATAAATCACAGTCACAAATGGCGAATATTGGAAAGATTACCCAGGTTATCGGCCCCGTAGTAGACGTAGCGTTCGATACACCCGGTTCAAAACTCCCCAACATCCTTGATTCACTTGAAGTTACCAAAACCGATGGCACCAAAATCGTATTGGAATGCCAGCAACATCTGGGCGAAGACCGCGTGCGTACCATTGCGATGGACGGATCGGAAGGTCTTGTGCGCGGTATGAAAGTAACCGACATGGGAACCCCCATCTCCATGCCCATTGGTGAGGACATCAAAGGCCGTTTATTCAATGTGATTGGTGAAGCCATTGACGGTATCAAGCAACCGAAAGGAGACAAGCGCTTACCCATTCACCGCTCGGCTCCTACCTACGAAAACCTTTCTACTTCAACAGAAGTACTGTTCACCGGTATTAAAGTTATCGACCTGATCGAACCTTACGCAAAGGGTGGTAAGATCGGATTGTTCGGTGGTGCCGGTGTTGGTAAAACCGTATTGATTCAGGAATTGATCAACAACATCGCCAAGGCATACTCCGGACTTTCGGTATTTGCCGGTGTGGGTGAACGTACCCGTGAAGGAAATGACTTGCTTCGCGAAATGATTGAAGCCGGAATTGTAAACTACGGTGAAGACTTTATGAAGTCGCTGCACGCTGGCGGCTGGGATCTTTCAAAAGTAAAAGAAGAAGACTTAAAAGAATCGAAAGCAACTTTCGTGTTCGGTCAGATGAACGAGCCTCCAGGTGCGCGTGCACGTGTGGCGCTTTCAGGACTAACCATGGCGGAATACTTCCGCGATGGTGACGGACAAGGCAAAGGCCGCGACATTCTTTTCTTCATTGACAATATTTTCCGTTTTACACAGGCAGGCTCTGAAGTATCGGCTCTTTTAGGTCGTATGCCTTCAGCGGTGGGTTACCAGCCTACCCTTGCTACTGAAATGGGAGCGATGCAGGAGCGTATTACATCAACGAAGAATGGTTCGATCACATCTGTACAGGCGGTATACGTACCTGCCGATGACTTAACAGACCCTGCTCCTGCTACAACATTTGCTCACCTGGATGCAACAACAGTATTGTCACGTAAGATTGCCGAATTAGGTATTTACCCTGCGGTGGATCCGTTGGATTCAACTTCCCGTATATTGCGTGCCGACATCGTAGGTGATGAGCATTACAACTGCGCACAGCGTGTAAAAATGATTCTTCAGCGGTACAAAGAACTACAGGATATCATTGCTATTTTGGGTATGGATGAACTTTCTGATGAGGATAAACTGGTGGTTCACCGCGCAAGACGGGTACAGCGTTTCTTATCACAGCCTTTCCACGTAGCGGAGGCCTTCACTGGTTTGAAAGGCGCGCTGGTGGATATCAAGGATACCATCAAAGGATTTAACATGATCATGGACGGTGAATTGGATCACCTGCCTGAGATGGCCTTCAACCTGGTAGGAAGCATTGAGCAGGCGATTGAGAAGGGCGAGAAGATCATGGCTGAAGCGAAGGGATAAACCAATTTGAAAATTGGATAATTTGAAGATTTGAAAATTGCATCTTCAAATTGCCTGATTTTCAAATTTTGAAATTGAGATTATGCATTTAGAAATATTAACGCCAGAAAAGAAAGTTTTTGAAGGAGATGTGACCATTGCCACCTTTCCCGGTGCCGATGGTTCTTTTCAGATCATGGATAACCACGCTCCGTTGGTTAGCTTGCTGAAAGAAGGAACGGTAGAGTACAAATCCAAAGCGGCTCTACAAAACGTTACCATCACCGGTGGTGTTGTGGAGGTCTTAAACAATAAAATTATTCTCCTGGCTGACGGTGTTAAGTAATCGGTTTTACTTAAATGAGCATAAAAAAATCCTGATGGTAACGTCAGGATTTTTTGTTTACATATCATTCTGCCTATTGATGGATCAGCCACCGGATAAAAAAGTACAATCCAACCAGCAAAGCAATTGCTCCTAAAACATACAGTACTTCTCCCCCAATGATCAACAGAACGATACCCACCGCACCAAAAATAGCCGCAAGTTTTACATCGTTCTCCAGCGCGGTAGTTGATTGTCCGCTTTTTATTTCCTTTCTATTTTCTTTAACAAACCGCTTCGTTTCTTTTTTCAATTCTTTAATCTCTTCCTTGTTCATAGACTTAATTTTGGAAACGGCCTCTTCCCTTGTGATGGACGGTGATTCGGGAGCAGTTTCTGCAACATAAGTCTCATCTTCTTTCACACTGGCTGTTAACGTGCTCTCATCAATAGCTAAAACAGATTTCTGCTGCTCCGTTTTCAACAGTGTTTCGTGGTTCTTCTTCCCGGCTGAGTAGTTATAGTGATCAAAGTAGTAGGTATACTTTGGTGCTGAACATGATGCCATCATCATTATTCCGACAATAAAGAGTATACATTTTTTCATATACAGATATTTATTTTTTTTCACTTGTACTCTTGACTTTAGAGATCATCCGGTTAAAAAACCGTTTTTCAAATTCCCAGAAAAACCGGAACTGCCCAAACACAAATCCGTACGCCAAAAGCAGGATATTGTAGGCCGGAAGGATTAAAATATAATACAAGACACTTGCCCACAGGGGCTTTTCACCTACGGGAAACAAATACTCAAACAGGGGTTTCTTAATGAGTAGAACTGTCGTGCCTGTACAAGCAAACACTACCAATATAATCATGACCTGCCAGGCATTGTTCAGGTTCCATCGTTGCTGAAGTTTATCAATCCATTTTGCCATAGCCTCAATCCAAGTCAGCAAAATAATGCCAGAAGCCATCATCCGGAAGCGGAGCCTCAACTTTCATAGGTTCTTTTTTAACAGGATGTACAAATTCAAGTCTGCGTGCGTGAAGATTGATACTTCTGCCGTCATTAATAATCTCTCCATAGCCATATTTTACGTCACCGCGAATCGGGCAACCCATAGAAGCCAATTGAACCCGTATTTGATGCGACCTGCCCGTAATCGGCTTAACCTCCAATAGCCAATGCCCTTGCGCAGTGCCCAGTATCCGGTAGCTTAGTTCAGATCGTAATGCCCCCGGAGTTTCTTTAGAAAAGGAAGTTGTTTTATTCTTTTTCTCGTCTTTCAACAACCAATGAATAAGGGTGTCAGCGTCTTTTTTGGGTTTACTTTTAACAATAGCCCAATAGGTTTTCATTGTTTCCCGTTCACGGAACAGGGCATTCATTCTCTCCAGTGATTTTGATGTACGGGCAAACACCACTACTCCGGTCACCGGTCGGTCGAGGCGATGGACAACACCCAGAAAAACAGCTCCGGGTTTTTGGTATGCATCCTTAATGTATTCTTTACAAAGTTCTACTAAAGGGGTATCGCCTGTTTCATCACCTTGCACCAGTAATCCTGCCGGCTTATTCACAACCAACAAGTGGTTATCCTCATAAAGGATGTCAAACAGTTTGTTCATTGCCCAAAGATATAGATTGATTGTTGAGCGATCGGCAGGAATGATTAATTTCAATCATTAAAACTCCTATGCGATACAACATCCTCCTCCTGGTTGTGTGTGCAGGATGCACATCACAATCCTCAATTGAAACCTTAAAGACCAAGGTTGAAACACGTTTGTTTGCAGAGAAGGGAACATTTGCCGTGGCTTTTGCCGATATCGAAACGGGCAACACCATGCTGATTAACGAACGTGAAACTTTTCATGCTGCCAGTACCATGAAAACACCTGTTATGATTGAGGTGTACAAACAAGTTGGCGCAGGGAAGTTCTCTTTAATGGATTCTGTCGAAATCAAAAATGAATTTAAAAGCATTGCAGATAGCAGCTTGTACAATCTAAACCCGGAGGACGACAGTGAAACGGAATTATATAAAATGATTGGACAGAAACGCACACTGGCCAGCCTTGTGTATGACATGATTATTGTCAGCAGCAACCTGGCAACCAATTTGGTAATCGAACGAGTTGGCGCAACCCATGTTACCCAGTCGATGCGTGAACTTGGCGCACAAGATATTCAAGTGCTTCGCGGGGTGGAAGACAGCAAAGCCTACGAAAAAGGTATGAACAACACCACCACGGCTTATGACCTGATGGTAATTTTTGAAAAAATGGCAACGCAGAAAACCGTTAGCGCTAACGCTTCAGAAGAGATGATCAAGATTTTACTCGATCAGCGGTTCAACGACATCATTCCTGCTCAACTTCCATCAGAAGTTAAGGTAGCGCACAAAACAGGATCCATTACAGGCGTTCAGCATGACTCAGGGATAGTAATCCTTCCGAATGGAAAACGATACGTGCTGGTGTTGTTATCTAAAAATTTAGAGGACGAAAAGGCGGGGATGACCGCCATGGCGGAAATCTCCCGGATGATTTACGAATACACCATCGCTAATCCTTGAACTCGGAAGTAAAGTGGAAATTGATTTCAGGAAAATTTTCCTGAACCATTTGCAACCAGCCTTTCGACTCGGCCATAAATACAAGTTTGTCGTCTTTATCGCGGGCAATGTGGCGTTGTTTTGAATCAATAAACTCCTGGAGTTTCTTTGGGTTGCTGCTGCTGATCCAGCATGCTTTGTAAATATTTTGTGGAGCAAACTGAACCGTGGCTCCGTATTCATTTTTCAAGCGAAACTGGATTACTTCAAATTGAAGTGCACCCACTGTGCCCACTGCCTTCCGCTTTCCTAGCTCATAGGTAAATAATTGGGCAACACCTTCTTCCATTAACTGCAGCAGACCCTTCTCAAGCTGCTTGCTCTTCATGGCATCCATGTTTACCACTTCTTTGAAAATCTCGGGAGAGAAACTTGGAATGCCGGTGTATTGAAGTTTTTCGCCTTCGGTAAGCGTGTCACCAATTTTTAAATTTCCGGTATCGTACAAACCAACAATATCACCCGGCCAGGCCTCATCCACCGTTTCACGATCCTGCGCCATAAAGGCTGTGGCATTCGAAAAACGAATGCCTTTTTCCTGTCGTACATGAAAATAGTTTGTGGCACGCTCAAACTTTCCTGAACAAACCCGCAAGAATGCAATGCGGTTACGGTGCTTCGGGTCCATGTTGGCGTGAATCTTAAAAATGAACCCTGTAAACTTGTTTTCCAATGGCTTTACTTCACGTACAGTAGTTTCTCGTGGAATCGGTGGGGGCGCAATGCGAATGAACGTATCTAACAACTCCTTCACGCCAAAGTTATTGACAGCACTACCAAAAAACACAGGAGCAACTTTTCCGTGGAGATAATCATTGACATCAAACGCAGGATAAACCCCTTCAATCAATTCTACATCTGCCCGAAGTTGTTTCGCATAATTTTCACCTACCAGTTTATCAAGTTCCTCGCTGTGAATGTCTGATATCTCAATGCTTTCCTGAACGGTTACTTTACTGGGAGTGAACAGATTTAACTTTTTTTCATACAAACTGTAAACACCTTTAAAAGTCTTCCCCATACTGATAGGCCAGCTCAGCGGCCGTACTTTAATGGAAAGCTTCTCTTCAACTTCATCCAGCAACTCAAACGGATCGCGACCTTCACGGTCAAGTTTATTAATAAAACAAAGCACAGGCGTATTGCGCATGCGACAAACTTCCATGAGCTTTTCGGTCTGGATTTCAACACCCTTCACGCAGTCAATCACCAGGATTACACTGTCCACCGCTGTGAGTGTACGATAAGTATCTTCTGCAAAATCCTGGTGACCGGGAGTATCCAGAAGGTTGATCTTAATGTCTTTGTAGTTAAAACCCATTACCGAGGTAGCAACCGAAATACCACGCTGCTTTTCAATTTCCATCCAGTCGCTGCGGGCATGATCTTTTATCTTGCTCGACTTAACAGCACCGGCCTTTTGAATGGCGCCTCCGAACAACAGAAGTTTTTCCGTTAAAGTGGTTTTACCGGCATCGGGGTGACTGATGATGCCAAAGGTTCTGCGTTTCGCGATTTCCTGATCTAAACTCATAGTGAAAAAAGAGGTCGCAAAACTAACTAAAATCCTGGTATGGTAAGCGTCAAACCCCAAAAGCCAAAACCCAATCTGTTTGTTATTTGGCGTTTGTGATTTGGAGTTTATTCTATCAGCACCGGTCTGAATTTTTTTGGATCGCGAAGGGCCTGGGCAATACCTTTACTTACCGCTAACAAAGGCTCCTGATCAATATGGATGGGCACCTGAAACGAGTGTTGCAGCCGTTCCTGCAACCCTTTCAACAAAGCACCACCACCGGTAACATGAATCCCATGTTCATAAATATCACCGGCCAGTTCAGGCGGACAAACTTCAAGCGCATGAACAATACCCTCTTCAATAGCACTGAAAGGCTTCTCGATAATTTCCATTACTTCATTGCCTGTAATGGTTCGGGTAACCGGAATTCCTTCCATGATATCTTTTCCCTTAATGGTGATGGATGCAGGTTTAATTTCACCCTGATTCCACACCATGCCAGTTTGAATTTTAATTTGTTCGGCCGTCTTAAATCCAATGGCCATGTTATAATTTCTTCTGAAAGCATCCTGTATCTCCAGGGTCAGTGAATCACCGGCTACTTTGGTTGAGTGGAACACGGCAATACCTGAAAGTGATATGACTACAATTTCGGTAATGCCTCCGCCAATATCCACAATCATTTTTCCTTCCGGAGTCCGGATATCCAACCCCATACCTGAAGCTGCCGCCAGTGGTTCAAAAAATAAATTAGTCTTGCGTGCATGAAACTGATCCATCACATCGCGCAGCGCCCTGCGCTCCACTTCGGTTGTTCCATACGGAACCCCCGAAATAATATGACTGAAAGAGCCAAACCATTTTTTAGGGTAAACAGTTTTCACCATTTCGCGGATCATGCTGGAAGCGGATTCATAATCGGCAATCACACCACCGCGCAATGGCTTTACGGGGCTTAGTTCCGCGTGATTCTTCTCGTACATGTTATAAGCCGCTTCACCCACTGCCTTTACCTGATGCGTGGTGGAATCAAAGGCGATAAACGAAGGCTGACTCATTAAGACCTCCTGGTTACTGGTCAGGAGCGTGTTGCTATTACCCAGGTCAATCGCAAAACTGGTGGATGAAAGAAACGGAAGGCTCATCATTTGCTTAGTATTTCTGAACTTATTATCTTTTAAGATGTGCTAAGGTACGGTATACAATGAAAAGAGCTGGTCTGTTTATCATGTTTATTTGTACCTGTACTTTCATGCACGGCCAAACTGTTGGTATAAGGGCAGGAATCAATATTGCTTCACAGCTTTGGAATGTTGAAGGATCAAAAGTAAGACCCTCTTCACACCTGGGACCCCACCTTGGTTTAACGCTAAACTTCAGTGAGTCTGAGAAAGCCTCCGGACAATTAGAAGTATCCTATTCTCGTTTTGGTTTTGGAAAATACACCGACAGTACCGGCACGGTACCTCCACAAAGCATAGACTATCTCAAATTTGGTTGTAGTGCGAAATATTACCCGAAAGAAAATATTAACATTCACATAGGAGGAGAACTTGGGTTTGGCTTTCGTAACGGGAACGATCTACTATATATGACTGCACCCGATTTTGGTCTTTTTATAGGTAGTGAGTATTACTATACCAGCAACCTGGGTATTGGCGGTCGATATTTCCTGGGCATTTCTGATACGAATGATAATGCCAACATCAAACAATTCAATCGGGCCTTTCAAATTTCAGTCCTCATCCGGTTCAATAGCCCACAGTTGAAGGAATTGGGGAATTAAAAATCCTGCCAACCTGTCACCTTTTCGCCCTCAAAAACCCGCTGGCATGGGCATTGTTATCCCCTTATGACTAATAAAAACAAGGAATTAACAGATTTTATAAATACACATTGTCATGGGAAAAATTATTGGAATTGACTTAGGAACGACTAACTCCTGCGTGGCTGTAATGGAGGGAAATGAGCCTGTGGTTATCGCGAACAGCGAAGGCCGCAGAACCACCCCTTCGATCGTTGCTTTTTTGGATAACGGAAAAGGCGAACGCAAAGTAGGCGACCCGGCCAAGCGCCAGGCGATCACCAATCCGAAAAACACGGTAACGTCAATCAAACGCTTCATGGGTAAAAAATTTGCCGATGTTAGCGAAGAAAAGAAAATTGCTTCGTACCAGGTTGAAAGTGGTAACAACGACACGGTGCGTGTTCGCATTGGTGATCGTTTGTATACACCACAGGAAATTTCTGCAATCATTCTTCAGAAGATGAAGAGCACCGCGGAAGATTACCTGGGTACCACCATTACAGAAGCAGTTGTAACGGTACCGGCATATTTTAATGATGCTGAACGTCAGGCCACAAAAGAAGCCGGCCAAATTGCCGGCCTTGATGTAAAACGTATCATCAACGAGCCTACGGCTGCTGCGCTTGCCTACGGCCTCGATAAGAAAAACAAAGACATGAAAATCGCAGTGTACGACTTGGGTGGCGGTACCTTCGATATTTCTATTCTTGAATTGGGCGATGGTGTGTTTGAAGTAAAATCAACCAACGGTGATGTTCACTTAGGTGGTGATGACTTCGACATGCGCATCATGAACTGGCTGGCCGATGAGTTTAAATCAGAAAAGAACATCGACCTGCGTAAAGATCCGATGGCGCTTCAGCGCTTGAAAGAGGCTGCTGAAAAAGCGAAGATTGAATTATCATCTTCTCAGGAAACTGAAATCAATTTACCGTATATCACTTCCGTGGATGGCGTGCCAGAACACTTAGTGAAGAAAATTTCGCGCGCGAAGTTTGAACAACTGTGCGATGATTTGATCCGCAGAACGCTGGAGCCTTGCAAAAAAGCAGTGGCCGACTCAGGAATTTCTGTTGGACAAATTGATGAGGTGATTTTAGTAGGTGGTTCTACCCGCATACCGCGTATCCAGGAAGAAGTAGAAAAATTCTTCGGCAAGAAGCCTTCGAAGGGTGTAAACCCTGATGAAGTAGTTGCTGTGGGTGCCGCTATTCAAGGTGGGGTGTTAACCGGTGAAGTGAAAGATGTGTTGTTGCTCGATGTTACTCCGCTTTCGTTGGGTATCGAAACCATGGGTGGCGTAATGACCAAGCTGATCGAATCAAACACTACGATTCCTTCGAAAAAATCAGAAACATTCTCGACTGCCTCAGACAGCCAGCCTTCAGTAGAAATACACGTATTGCAAGGCGAGCGCCCGATGGCAAGGGATAACCGTACGATTGGTCGTTTCCACTTGGATGGAATTCCACCGGCACCGCGTGGGGTACCTCAAATTGAAGTAACCTTCGATATTGATGCGAATGGTATCCTGCATGTATCGGCTAAAGATAAAGGAACCGGTAAAGAGCAGAAGATCCGCATTGAAGCTTCCAGCGGTTTGACTGATGCTGAGATTCAGAAGATGAAGCAGGAAGCTCAGGCACATGCTGAAGAAGATAAGAAAGTGAAAGAGCGGGCTGAAAAAATTAACCAGGCCGATTCCATGATCTTCCAGACTGAAAAACAGATGAAAGAGTATGGCGACAAACTTTCTGATGGAAACAAAAATGCGATTAACAGCGCATTAGAAAAACTGAAAGAGGCACATAAGAATCAGGATGTTGCCACCATCGATACGGCCCTGGCCGAATTGAACGGAGCGTGGCAGGCGGCTTCACAGGAAATGTACCAGGCCACCAATGCAGGTGCTAATCCGGGTGCAGGTGCCGAGGGTGCTTCACAGAATGGAGGTTCGTCTGATGGAAATCCGGTTACGGATGTTCCGTTCGAAGAAGTGAACGATAAAAAATAAAAAGTAGAGACGCATAATTATGTGTCTCTACCAAAGCCCTGATCCCGAAGCTACGGGATCAGGGCTTTTTTATTTTCACACCTTCTCTATCTTTACGCTCCCTAAAATAACGCATCATGTTAGTTTTAAAATTCGGAGGCACCTCGGTTGGCAAGCCAGAACGGATGAAGAAAATTGCCGAATTGGTAACATCAACTCCGGGGCAAAAGGTGGTTGTGCTTTCTGCTTTGTCGGGCACGACCAATGCACTGGTAGCCATTGGCGATTCTCTTTTAGCAGGAAACCTGGAGAAAGCCGAGAAAGATATTGCTACGCTGGAAACTCATTATGGAGGTTTTATCAAGGACTTATTTACCTCAGATGCATCTTATGCTATCGGACAGGAAATTGTCAGTCGCTTCTTTATTTTCATTCGGTTGCTGGCAGCCGGCCAGTTCGATGCGAAAGGTTACCGCGAACTGCTGGCGCAAGGCGAATTGATTTCGACCGAATTATTTTACCAGCATGTTCAGGAGCGAAAAATCAGTGCCCGCCTGCTTCCTGCGCTTTACTTCATGTCAATTGATGAGAATGAAGAGCCGGAGCTTGAAAAAATTGAACAGCGGCTAAAGCCCTTGCTGGCCTCTTTGAAAAATGTTGACCTCATCATTACTCAGGGTTACATTTGCCGCAATCACCGCAATGAAATTGATAACCTGAAGCGTGGTGGTAGCGATTACACAGCCTCGTTAATTGGTTCTGCCATTCGGGCAGAGGAAATCCAAATCTGGACCGACATTGACGGCATGCACAATAATGATCCACGCATCGTCAAGAAAACATTCCCGATATCCGAACTCACCTTCGATGAAGCCTCTGAGTTAGCCTATTTCGGAGCAAAGATTCTGCATCCTTCCACAATCGTTCCGGCTCAAAAGCGCAATGTGCCGGTGCGCCTCAAAAACACGATGGACGAAAAAGCCGAAGGAACCATCATCAGCAATAAAGGAACAGAAGGCACCTTCAAGGCTGTGGCTGCCAAGGATAACATCACCGTCATCAACATTAAGTCATCGCGCATGCTGATGGCCTACGGTTTTTTACGGAAAGTGTTTGAAGTGTTTGAACAACACAAGACACCGATTGACATGATCTCTACCTCTGAGGTAGCCGTTTCCCTGACGATTGATGGAACGGATCACCTGGATTCGATTGTGGCAGAACTTAAAAAGTTTGGCTCAATTGAAGTAGAGAAAAATCAAACCATCATTTGCATTGTGGGGCATAACATCGGAAAACAAAACGGTATTCTTGAAAAAGTATTTAGTGCCTTGGCCATCGTGCCTGTTCGTATGGTTTCGTGTGGAGGAAGCAACAACAATATTTCCATCGTGATTGAGCCCTCTTACAAGGAGAAAGCACTGGTCGCGTTGAATGAGAATTTGTTTGGGATAAAATAGTTTTTCCTGACGAGCCGTCAGACTGCTGCTTACTAGGCTTATAGCGGTCAAACGGCTAAGTTTCCTCAAATATTTTTTGGGATTAAAGGATTATTGCCGGACCTGTTCCGGCATCAAACCGCGAGTGAGGTCTAAGTCCATGGTCGGTGTCTCAACAGACCATCTTGAAAAATGTTTGATCCTGTTTCGACCTGTGAGGCCGAAATATCGAGGCTTAGAATAGAATAAGCGAGATCCCGGCACAAGGCCGGGAATTATACTACCTGACAGGCAGGCGCATGGCCGGGAACCTTAGACCAGCTGTTTTAATGCTGTCTCAAAAGAAGCCTGCGCAATTCCTGTTTTGGCAGCATTGACCTTCTTCGTTTTCTCCAGCGCCTTTCTGATTGTTTGAGAAATATCATCGAAGATTGATTTGTCATCCATGCTCACTTCACTTTCCATAAAATGAGCAAAGACACGTGCCATTCCGCAGTTAGCGATGAAATCGGGGATCACCGAAAATTTCTGATCGGCATAAAGTCCGGTTGGGCCGAAAAATATTTCCGGGTCAGAAAAAGGAACATTCGCTCCGCAAGAAAAAACTTCAAGCTTCGAAGCAATCATACGATCTACCTGGTCTTTATTCACTAATCGGGAAGCCGCTGCCGGAATAAAAATTTCAAACTCGCTGTCCCAGATTTTTCTATTCACTTCATCAAACGACAACAGGCCTGGCGAAACCAGTTTATTATTTTGCCTGTTAACAACCAACTGGCTGATTTCTTCGTGTGTAAACGCTTCCTTTTTCATCAGCCCACCTTCACGACTAATAATCCCAACAATCTTCACGCCTGCTTTTGATAGATAAAAACCAGCAGCCGCACCCACATTACCCCAACCTTGTACAACTGCACGCTTTCCTTTCAACGATCCACCCCATAATTCATAATAGTGTCGTACGGCTTCCGCTACACCGTATCCTGTACACATATCAGCCACTGTATATTTTTTACTCAGCAACGGAGTGTACTGTTCATCTTCAATAATTTTTACAACACCTTGTCGGAGCTGGCCAATGCGATTTACTTTTTGTGCTTCTGTTGGTTTGTAGTGACCTGTAAACACACCTTCCTGCGGATGCCAGATACCCACATCTTCGGTGATGGGAATTACTTCGTGAATCTCATCTACATTTAAGTCTCCACCGGTTCCGTAATAATATTTCAACAATGGCATCACGGCCGCATACCAACGCTGCAGTACGCCCGCTTTGCGCGGATCGTTAGGGTCGAAATTGATTCCTGATTTGGCTCCACCAATGGCCGGGCCGGATACCGTGAATTTAACTTCCATGGTTTTTGCCAGCGATTCTACTTCGCGTTTATCAAGGCCGGCACGCATGCGTGTACCACCGCCCGCTGCGCCACCACGCAGCGAGTTAATCACCACCCAGCCTTCGGCTTCGGTTTCGCTGTCTTTCCACTCAAAAACAATTTCGGGGCGTTTGGTTTCAAATTTTTGAAGGAGTTCTTTCATAGGTCGAATTGTTTGAGAAAACCAGCCAATGATACAATTTGGGTCTGTTTAAATTTTTGGATTCTTAATAATTTTTATCTCCTGTTATCAGGTAATCGGCTTTTGCTGCCATTGCAATATCAAACAGGAAATCATCTTTTGGGTCTGATGCTACCTTATTTTTTATTGCAGGTTTAACAAGCAGGATCGCCTGAGCAAACAAAGAAAGCAATCGCTCAATTTTTACTTTTGAAATCGTTTTTCGGAATTTCGGACGATGCAATACTTCGCGTAATTCTTGTATGAGTTCATCAGAACCAATGATTTCAATAGATTCTTCTGACAAGAGGTTATTCAGCGGAGAATGAAATGAATTGTATGCGAAACTAATCCAGAGGTTGGTGTCAATAATTACTTTAATTTTTTTTACGGGCATAGCGGGCAGCTCTTACTTGATCAACTTCTTCCTGGATTTCATCCACTGATAAATTTTTCCGATTAGGTTTCCCCGACAAGCCCGCTATTTTGATTCTACTCAACAGCCTCTTCTCAAAAGGAGTCAATGACGCAGCCACGATTCCCATTTTTTTTGCAATGTCCGTGATAAGTTTTTGCTCGGACTTTGTTTTTACGTTGATCAGAATGCTTTCCATTCTGTAAAATTACATGTTTAGAACCCAATCATCAAACCGCTGCTGCTGTCTTTAACAGCCCCTGTTACGCTTTTTAAACAATTAATTTCATTGCGTTTACGCAGCACGCCCAGAAAAGCAAATACGAGTGCTTCTTTAAAATTTATTACCTCTTTTTCAGGAATAACGATTACGGCATCATCTCTTACCTGCTCAACTAACCGGTAGATCAGGAATGAATTGAAAGCTCCTCCACCCGTACACAATACGGTAACCTTCTTCCCTGCCTTTACAATCACTTCCGCCAGTTGCAGCGCAATGCATTCGGTAAACGTTCTGAGTCTGTCCTGAACCGAAACACTTTCACGATCTAAAACAGGCTGAATGGTTTGCTCAAAAAATTCCCGTGCCAGCGCAGGTCGCATTTGTTTGATCTTCGCATAAATGCCATTGAATTCTTTTAGCATTTGGATGTTTACTTCGCCCGAAGAGCTTAGCTTACCACCATCGTCATACTTTTTCCCTATTTTCTCCGATAAATAATTTAATCCCATGTTTACATAACAAACATCATAGGCGATTCTTTTACCTTTTTGTTCAAAGGAAAGGTTAGCAATACCCCCCAGGTTCAGGCAAACATTATAATCGTTAAAGAGAAGTTTATCGCCAATCGGCACAAGCGGTGCACCCTGCCCTCCGTTGGCCACATCCAAACTTCTGAAATCAGAAATTACAGGAAGGTTTGCAACAGCATGCAAGTCATTGCCATTGCCGATTTGAAGTGTAAATCCTTTTTCGGGCTGATGGAAAATGGTGTGACCGTGCGATGAGATAAAGTCAACACCCTTGATTTTATTCTTGCTGATAAATTCTTTACAAAGAAGTCCTAAAAATTTTCCATAGGCATGATCAAGCTCCAGCAAATGCGCGGCAGATAACATATGTGCATCTCTTAGCTTTTTAAACCATGTTGGTGAATAGCGAATGGTTTCTGCTTTTTCAATTTCAAACTTCCATTGCTTTTTAAATGAAAACGTGCAACAGGCCAGGTCAACACCATCCAACGATGTGCCCGACATGAGCCCTATTACTTTATAGCGGTTCTTCATACTTTTGATGGAAGTAGTTATGAATACAGTAGTTGATTACGGTAACTCATCAGCCAAGTTAGCGATTTTCGATCATCATCACATGGTTGAAAAATATGTGTTTGCTCAACCGCAGGAGTTGCAAAAATTCTTACAAGAATCGCGGGCAGAAAACCTGATAGTCAGTTCCGTTACAGCCGATGCAACGCAGATAGCTGGTTGGACCTCACATTTTTTTAAACAAAAAT
>Ga0268299_1001454_pt1 | contig 41277 bp, 37 predicted proteins | sample NOBtaG_FD_193484 | JGI IMG/M metagenome (GOLD analysis project Ga0268299, IMG submission 193484) | Activated sludge microbial communities from bioreactor in Nijmegen, Gelderland, Netherland - NOB reactor | ecosystem: Engineered > Bioreactor > Aerobic > Activated sludge | place: Netherlands... | reverse complement strand
GCCCAATCTTCAAAGAGCAATCACCGAAGCGGTGAGCGCAGAAAATTTCAACTAAAACAGAGTCTGTTTGCCCTCTGTCCGGGACTGCGACTCTGGCAGAATTTCAACTAGGATTCGGACAACGTCGGCAACAATTCCATTCCGAACCGTGAGTGTTAAGTATTCCCACAATTGCATCATTCCTCCTTTGCCGACTCCCACAGGAGTTCGGCCACATCCATCACCTTTACTTCACGTTCGCCGCGCTTCGTATTGATGCCGTCTTCCAGCATCGTCATACAAAACGGGCAACCCACAGCAACGACATCTGCGCCGGTTTCCAATGCCTGTCGAGCGCGTTCCTGATTGACGCGCTGGTGTTTGGGTTCATCCACAAAGCTCATGCCGCCCCCACCGCCGCAACAGAATCCTTGTTCGCGGTTCATCTGCATCTCGACGGTTTTCTGCGAAGCGATTTGAACCAATTGGCGCGGAGCTTCAGTCACGCCGTTGTGCCGCCCCAAATAACACGGATCATGAAATGTCACAGTCTTATCGCTTTTGCTGACCGATGAAAGTTTGCCTTCGTCAACGAGCTTCGCCAGGAATTCGCTGTGATGGAAGACTTCGTAACTGCCGCCGAATTGCGGATATTCGTTGCGAAACGTGTTGAAACAATGCGGGCAACTGGTGACGATCTTTTTCACGCCATAACCGTTCAAAGTTTCGACGTTGTCTTTGGCCATCATTTCGAACAGGAATTCGTTGCCTATGCGTCGCGCCGGATCGCCAGTGCATTTTTCTTCGCGTCCCAAGATGGCGAATTTGACTCCGGCTTTTTCCAAAAGTTGCGCTGTCGCGCGAACGACTTTCTGATTGCGCTCGATCAAAGCTCCACCGCATCCAACCCAGAACAGCACCTCAGCGTCGCGCGCTTCGGCAATGGTTTTGACGTTCAAACCTTCTGCCCAATCCAACCTGGTCGCCTGAGTCCCGCGAAACGGATGCTGCCGCGATTCCAGCGAAGTCATCGCTTCCTGCATCGTGTCCGGGAAATCCGATTCCTCCATCACCAGGTAGCGCCTCATATCCACGATCTTCGGCATCTGTTCGATGAAGACCGGACAGGCTTCCATGCAGGCTCCGCAGGTCGTGCATTGCCACAGAGCATCGGGCGAAGTCGCAGGCACAGCGTTGATTAACGGCGCGGCAAAGTTTCCATCTCCGCCGCGCGCCAGGCTTCGCAGATCGAGAATGATGTCGCGCGGCGAAAGTTCCTTACCGACAGTGTTGGCGGGACAAACCGAAGTGCAGCGACCGCATTCGGTGCAGGCATCGAAATCCGTCAGGTCTTTCCACGTAAAGCCCGCCAGCGTTTTGACGCCCATCGGTTCGCCGGTTTCGGCCAGCTTGTCAAAATCCATAGGCTTCAGCGAACTGCCGCTCGGTTCCAAACGCGACGTGTAAATGTTCAGCGGCCCCGTGATGACGTGCAGCATCTTGGTATGGGGCGCGGCGGCGATGAAACCAAACACCAGCACGGCGTGCGACCACCAGGTCACAAAGTGCAAAGTCGTCAAAGAGGATTTGCCCATCGGTTTTGAAGCCACGGCAACCAGATAACCAATCGGCGACCACGCCCCCCACGGATCATCCGTCGCGGCAATCCGCCAGCCTTCCAGCAAAAATCCAGTGAAGGCGATCAACCAGATCGCGCCCAGAATCAATTCGGCTTCGTCTGTGTAAACCAGCTTTTTCGGTTTCAGCGCCAGGCGTCTCCACAGAGCTATGCTGACGCCGATCAAAACCAGCGCTCCGAAAACGTCTACGATGAAGGATTGAAAATAGAGGTAAAACGCGCCTTGCATCAGCGGCAAACCGAAATCGTGATGCACCGCCACAACCGTTGTCGCAATCGTCAGCACAATGAAGCCCGTGTAAATCATCGTGTGAAAAACGACCGCGTACTTTTCCCGAATCGTCCGCCGCTGCCCCAGCGCGTGTTTCAACAATCGCTGCAATCGTTCTTTTGGCCGGTCAAACCGTTCGGCTGACAATCCGCGCCGCCACATAGAAACTCTGCGATAAAGCCCATACCCGGCGATTGCCAGCGAAATGGCAAACAGCAAATACATCAGCCAGACGTGGCCGATATTCCAAAAGACTTCGCGGGTTGGGACGGGTTGAGTCATTTCTGAAGCGAGGCCAATTTTTCTTTCAATAGCGGGACGACTTTCTTGTAATCCTCGACAATGCCGAAGCTGCAATACTTGAAGATCGGCGCATCGGCATCAATGTTGACGGCGGCGACAACTTTGGAATCGGACATTCCGGCCAGATGCTGACTGGCTCCTCGAATGGCAACAGCCAGATAAAGTCCCGGCGCGACTTTTTTGCCCGTTTGCCCGACTTGCCAGGTCGGCGGACACCATCCCGAATCGCAAGCCGCGCGCGAAGCCGCAGTCATTCCGCCAAGCATTGCGGCGAGTTCCTGCAAGCCTTCAAAGCCTTCAGGCCCGCCAAGCCCTCGCCCGCCGGAAACAATCACGCGAGCGTCTTCCAGTCGCGCTTCGCCGGAAGTTTCTGATTTGCGTTCGATGATTCGCGTTGTCGCTTCTGGCAACGTGACCGAAGTCGCTGCGACAGTTGCCACCGAAGCAGACGCCACCGCCGGAACGTCAAAGGCTCTTGCTCGCAACCAGACGACGGCAGGCGAACGTTTCAACTGAATCGTCGCCACGGCTTTGCCGCCGTACACGGCGCGTTGAACGCGAATCGCGCCGCTTTCTGTGGCGAGTGTTACTCCGTCGCCGACCGCGCTGCCGCCCAGCCTGTGCGCCAATCGCGGAGCCAGTTCCTGGCTGTAAGTGTCATTGCTCAGCAACACGGCTGCGGGCGAAATCCGTTTGCACAATTCCGTCAACGCAGCCAGACAAGCTTCGGGTTGATATTCGGCCAATTCGGCTTGATCGGCGGACACTACGGAATCGGCTACGGCAGCCAGCGAAGTGTTCAACATCGGGTTGTGCGCGCCGATGACAATTGCGTGCAATTGACCGCCCAGACTATCCGCCAAGCGGCGACCGGCTCCGGCGACGCCTTGCGCCGCACGGTCGTATCCGGCGGCAGAAAACAGAGTGATGATGACGTTGCTCATAAAGTTATTCAATTTCGGCCAACGCAGCGGCCATGCGGTTTTCAGCGATCATTCGCAAACGCTGCTCTTTGGTTTTTTTCGGTTCGTTGTATCCCTGCTCGCCGTAAGGTTGCAGCTTTTCCAGCCACAAATCTTCCAAATGCGTCAGGTCTTCGCTGTAATCGTGCTGCGGATCGCTGACCGGCGTCAGTTCGTCCAACACTTCAAACGCGAATTTGTCCGCGCCGAATTCATTCCATTCTGCTTGAAGCGAGCGGCTTTTGTGACCACCCATCTGCAATTCAAATTTGTGGCGATTGAAAATGCCCGGCAGATTCAGCGCCGAGCCAACGAGCATTTTCTCGTTGACCAGATTGCGAATCTGAAACACGCCCATTGGCGTATGGCCTTGCTGATATTCTTTTTTCAGAGCTTTTTGTTCGCTGTTCATTTCACTTTTACGACTCCTTCACTATCGCTTTCCTATTTTGGGGGGACTTCATCCAGACATCGTAAAGCATTTGAAGGGAAGTTTCGTAAGTGAACTCGTAGCCATGATGCTCAAGAAACGCATTTTCAATTGGGTAAAGAAATCCAAGTATGTATGGTGAGGTGAAGGCTTCAAAAACAACTTCTTTTTCAATGTACCCTTTCCTTATGAGGAATGATGCATGTCGCCAGAATGCAGAGGCATTATTCATGGCTTTCCACTCGACAGAATCTCGGTCTGTTTTCTGGACATACTGAAGCGCCTGTTCTTTGCTGATTGGCAATTTATCTTTGCATTCTGGAAACCGCTGGTAAGCTTCCCATACTGTTTTAGTTGCTAAAAAGCCTCCGTCAGATTGGTAAGTTTTCTGGAGTTCATTGAATAAATTGATTGAGACCGTTCTCTCTGCGATTTTGACGGCTCGCCAAGAAAAAACTAGCGAAACGACAGCAGTAACCGCAGATAAAATACTCACAATTAAACTCAGTGTGTTTGACATAATTCTTCCTCTTAACGCGAAGTAATGTGAGTCACCGCCGCTTTCGGCTTTGCACTATCCACAATCGCTTGATTCGCCAAGACCTGAAACTCCTGGCGAATGTTGATGTGCGTATACGGAATGACCTGAGTCATCATAATGCCGATCAGCTCTTCCTGCGGATCAACCCAGAAATAGGTGCAGAACGCCCCGCCCCAGCCGTATTCGCCGACGGAGCTTGGCACAGCGGCCTGGCCGACATCGGTCAGCACTCTGTAGCCCAAGCCAAAACCATAACCCGGCCCAGGCAACCATGCGGGCATATCGCCGATGTGATTGACGGTCATCAGTTTGACGGTTTTGCGGCCCAGAATGCGCGCGCCGTCCAGTTCTCCTCCGTTGAGCATCATCTGATGAAAGCGGACGTAATCCGCCGCAGTCGAAACCAAACCGCCCGCGCCGGAAAAGTAAACGTGCGGTTCTTTGACGTAGCGGCTGTCTTTTGTCGGAGCTTCCAACAATTTGATCTTGTTGCCGTTTTGCGCGTCAGGTTGGTAAACAGCGGCAAAACGATCCAGCTTGGATTGCGGCAAATAAAAATGCGTGTCGGTCATCTTCAGCGGTGCGAAAATTCGTTTTTGTTGAAACTCGTCCAGCGTCATGCCGGAAATCACTTCGACCAATCGCCCAACGACATCCGTTGCCGAACTGTATTCCCAGGCATCGCCGGGGTGAAAGTTCAACGGCAAGGTCGCCAATCGTTTGACCGCATCGCCGACAGTATCGCCGGGCTTGCGGGCTTGTTGAACAACGCGAGCGAATTCGGGCTGTGTGATGCCTCGATACGTGTTGGCGAAACCGGCGGTGTGCGTCAACACATGTTTGAACGTGATCGGTCGCGCAGCCGGAACCAGTTTGTATGGCGTGCCGACGCGGTCTTCGCCCGAAGGAACCGCCACTTTCATGTTCGTGAATTCAGGCAGGAACTTCGCAATCGGATCGTTGAGCAGGAAGTGGCCTTCTTCGTAAAGCATCATCAGCGCGACCGAAGCAATCGGCTTGGTCATCGAAGCAATGCGAAAGATCGTGTCGTTGGTCATCGGAGCTTTGCTTTCGGCATCGCGGTAACCAACCGAATCCAGATACACGACCTTGCCTCGCCGAGCGACCATCGTCACCACACCGGGGACCAATCCCTTGTCCACATACCGTTGCATCCCTGTGCGAATGCGCGCCAGCCGTTCGGACGACATTCCGACTTCTTCCGGTTTGGCGGTCGGCAATCCCGATGCTTTGCCTTGCGAAAGCGCGGGCGTGTTTCCGACTATTATCGAAAAGATGATTGTGGAAATCAGCGAATAAACAAGAATTTTCTTCATCTGGATGTCTCCATCTGTTTTTGGCGGATTCGGCGATTGAGTTCAGAGTACCGCCTTTAGGCGGCTGAAGCCGCACGGCCGCCTAAAGGCGGTACTCTGAGCACTTTTTATAGCGCGCGCGTGACTTCGATGATTTTTTGCGCCAGATGTTCCACTTTCTGTTCCAGCGTGTCGCCGCTGACGAATTCGCAGTTGATGTCTTTGACCGGGATGGCCAGTTCGACGATGTCGTAATAGCTGCCGCCAGCGCGGATTTCAGCGGCGTTCACGTCCAAGTCTTCCAGCGAAAGTTTCGTGATCGGCTGGCGCGAAGACATCATAATGTCGCGGGTTTTCGGAATGCGCGGAACGTTTTGATCGTTGTTGGTGACGGTGACGACCAGCGGCGTTTTGGCCTCGACTCGTTCCCAGCCGTTGTCAGTTTGCCGTTTCAACACTAAGCCGTCACCATTCTTTCCAATGCTATCCACAAACGAAACCGACGCGCAGCCGAGTTCTTCGGCCAGCAAACCGCCGGTTTGGCCTACGCCCCAATCGCCGGATTCGCGTCCGACCATCACCAGATCAACCGCGCCGAGTTTACGAATCGCCGCGGCCAACACTTGCGCTACAGCCAGCGGATCAGGATTTGGCGAGCCGTCGTTCGTGACCAGCACGGCGTTGTCGGCTTTCATCGCCAGCGCTTTGCGAAGTGAATCTTCGGCGCTGTCGGCTCCGAAAATCAGCGCGGTGATTTTGGCGTCGGGCGCGGATTTTTCACGAAATTGCAAAGCCGTTTCCAGCGCGTTTTCACAAAAGATGTTGGTGACCAGATTGGCATTGCCACGCACAGCTTCGCGTTTTTCGGCGTCCACGCGAAAGTCACGGACAGGGACTTCCGGGTCGAGAATCTGTTTCAGACAAACAATGATGTTCATGATGGCGTTTTGCTTTTGATGAGAAGTGGCGCATACAATGCCAGCGCCGTTGATTAACTTACCGAGCGGTCAGTCTATGCTTCGTAAAAAGATGCTGTCAAGTTTTGCTCAATTCCAGCAGAAGGGTCAACGATGGAAGTTCTACGCACACCCGACGAACGTTTCGCCAATCTGGCCGGATACGACTTCGCGCCGCATTACATCGAAATCAATCATCAAACTACGCGGTTGCGCGTGCATTATCTGGACGAAGGGCCGCGCGAAGCTGCGCCAGTGTTGTTGATGCACGGCGAACCTTCGTGGTGTTACCTGTACCGGAAGATGATCCCGATTTTGGTCGCCGCTGGTCATCGCGTTATTGCGCCCGACCTGATCGGGTTTGGCCGTTCGGACAAACTCACCCGCCGCGAAGATTACAGCTACCAGTTTCATGTGGACACAATGACGGCGTTTGTCGAATCGCTCGACCTGCAAAACGTGACCTTCTTTGGTCAGGATTGGGGCGGGTTGGTCGGTTTGCGAATTGTCGCAGTTCAGCCCGATCGTTTTGCGCGCATTGTTGTAGGCAACACGGGGTTGCCCACGGGCGATCATCCCGCCACCGAAGGTTTTTTGCGTTGGCAGCGCTATTCGCAAACGGTCGAAAACTTCCACGTCGGCGGCATTATCAAAGGCGGTTGCGTGACCGAACTCGCGCCCGAGGTTATCGAAGCTTACAACGCACCTTTCCCTGACGACACGTACAAAGCCGGTGCGCGGCAGTTTCCGTTGCTGGTTCCGACTCGACCGGATGATCCGGCGGCGGAACCGAATCGAAAGGCGTGGGAAGTGTTGCGCCAATGGACGAAACCGTTGCTGACCGTGTTCAGCGACGGCGATGCTGTAACTCGCGGCGGCGAAAAAGTGTTCCAGAAACTGGTTCCCGGCGCGGCCAATCAACCGCACGTCATCATTGCCGGAGCCGGTCACTTTTTGCAGGAAGACAAAGGCGAAGAACTGGCGGCGATCATCGTGGATTTCATGGCGCGGACATCAAATCAGTAACCGTCACGTTGCGAATCCCGTCAAACCAATCTCCAACCCAAATCAAATCAAATTGAGGTGAATTCATGCGAATCAAATGTGCGCTTTTGCTGTTGGCGATGGCGCTGTTTTCTGTCATGGCAACGGCTCAAAGCAAATCCGACAAATCCAATCAATTGACCAACGCCGAAAAAAAAGCTGGCTGGAAGTTGTTGTTTGACGGCCAGTCGTTGACCGGTTGGCGCGGTTTTCATAACCAGCAAGTGCCCGAAGGCTGGGGCGTAGCCGATGGCTGTATCACCAAAGTCAAAACCGATGGCAGGGCGAGAACCGGCGGCGATTTGATTACCGTGGATCAGTTTGAAAATTTCGAGTTTTCGGTGGAATGGAAACTGGAAAAAGGCGGCAACAGCGGCATCAAATATCTGGTTTCGGAAAGTTTGCCGCCGACCGGACGTTCCGGCGTCAGTTTTGAATATCAAGTGTTGGACGACGACAACCATCCAGACGCCAAACAAGGCATTGCGGGCAATCGCACCGCCGGTTCGCTGTACGATTTGATCCCGGCGAGCAAAGACAAGAAGGTCAACCCGCCCGGCGAATTCAATCACAGCCGCATTGTCGTCAAAGGCAACCACATCGAACACTGGCTGAACGGCGTCAAGGTCGTCGAATTCGACCGCAGCAGCGACGATTACAAACAGCGTGTCGCCGAAAGCAAATTCAAAACGACGAAAGGCTTCGGCGAAGCCAGACAGGGGCACATCCTTTTGCAGGATCACCAGGACGCCGTCTGGTATCGCAACATCAAGATTCGTGAGTTGAAATAGCCCTTGCCGAGAGCTAGAGAAAGATGGACGGAGGAGATGAGAGACCTGGCAATGGATTCAGGAAAAAGGTGGGAACTCATAGAAAAGGATTGTGGAGCGTCGCTGAATTGTCGCAACGCTCCACAATCGGCTTATTTGGAATATCGTTTGAGCGTCGTCGGATACGTCGCCACCGCGGTCGAAGATTTGCTGCCTTTCAACACGGCCTCGCCGGTGACGCCTTTGCCGTAAATCGCTTCCATGTCGCTTTCGTCGAGCGTAATCACAGCGCCTTTCAGTTCCAACCCGGCGAACAATCCTTTGCTGCGGGAATAGGAAAGGATTTCCGCGTTGAGCCTCAGATCGGTCGAAGCGCCAGCTTGACGACCGACCGGCCCTGCCGCCACAGAAGCATCGCCGCCGACTTCAAACTTGCTCTTGAGCAGGCTGCTCATGCCCTTTTCATTCATAAACAGAAAAACGAAATCGGTGGATTGCACGCCGATTTGCGGCCCCAGGCTGCCGCCTTTCAGATCGAAAAAGGCCGGGCTGCTCCAACCCGTTTTGGTGCGACAACTGGCAACGCCGCGCCCGCCGCGTCCCCCAAGCCCCAGCACGCCGGCTTTGATAACGCCGGGAAACACGGCGATGCAGACGGCTTTGTTGAGCACGCTGTCCGGCACGGCTTTGTCGGGCGCTCCCATGATTTCCTTAAACACGGTGGCGGCTTTGTTGGACTGTTTGACGGCATCGGCCTTGTCGAAGGCAACGGCGTTCGTGGCCAGAATCAGGCACAATGCCCAAGCGAAATTAACGGTAAATCTGAGCTTCATAACTCCTCCCTGAAAAGTTGGTTGATCGAGTTTTACGACTGATGTGATTTTGGTATTTCGTTTTCTGGGGATTTCAAACGATGCGGATTTTCTCAGATGCGAATGGCCAAGTAAAATGCGTTTATGGTTACAACCGATGAATCCAATTCGACGCCAGTCACCAGATTTCCAACCGACCGCGAATCGCTGGAACGCGATTGCGATGTGGAATTTTTTGTCGCCGGCGGCCCCGGCGGCCAGCATCGCAACAAGGTCGAAACCGGCGTTCGTTTGACGCATCGCCCCAGTGGGTTGGTCGTCACGGCCACCGAACGGCGTTCGCAATCCGCCAACCGCGAAGCCGCGTTCGAGCGAATGGCGGAAAAGCTGGAAGCACGGCAGCGCGTTCGCAAAGCGCGCCGCGCCACCAAACCCAGCGCCGCCGCCAAAAAGAAACGCATTGAAGAAAAGAAAAAAGCCGGAGAGCGAAAGAAAGCTCGCGGCAAACTGAAAAGTTATGAGGACTGAAAAGCTATGAATCGAATGAAAGACAAAGTCGCAGTTATCACAGGCTCCGGCGCCGGAATGGGCGAAGGCATCGCCCGGCTCTTTGCCGACGAAGGCGCCAGTGTGGTCATTTCGGGCCGAGACGAAACAAAAGGCGAAGCCGTCGCCGCGAACATTATCAAACAAGGTGGTAAGGCGATTTTTCATCGCGCGGACGTTTCCATTGAAAACGATTGCCGGGCTTTGATTGACAAAACCGTCGAACATTTCGGCCAGATTGATGCTCTGGTCAACAACGTAGGTTTAAGCACGCGCGGAACCATCGAAGACACGTCGGTCGAATTGTGGGACACACTATTCGCCACAAATGTTCGCAGCGCTTTCATCTGCGCTCAGCAGGCAGTCAAACACATGAAACCGCGCCGTTCGGGTTCGATCATCAACATCGGCTCGGTCAACGCCTACATCGGCGAACCGAAGCTGATGGCATATTCGGCAACCAAAGGCGCGTTGATGGTCTTCACCAAAAACACAGCCAGCTACCTTAACCAATACCGCATACGCGTCAATCAACTGAACGTGGGTTGGACCGAAACGCCGAACGAACATCGCGTCAAAACCACCGAAGAAGGTAAAGGCGACAACTGGTTGGAAGAAGCCGCAAAAACCCGTCCCTGGGGACGTTTACTGGCTCCGCGCGACATTGCGCACGCAGCGCTGTATTTCGCCAGCGACGAAAGCGAACTCATCACCGGTTCGGTTCTGGATATGGAACAGTATCCTGTCGGCGCTCCGCCGAACTGGTAACAGCCCGCGTGGTCGCAGACATTCCTACACGCCCAGCATGATGATTTGATCGGTGAAGCCTTCGAAGCTGTCGTCGTGGCTGATGACGAACAGTTGCTGGAAATGCTGTATGCGACCGATTTGCTGAGCCAGATTCTGTCGTCGCTCTTCGTCCATGTTGGTGGTCGGTTCGTCGAAAAAGGCTATGTTCACTTCGGACAATTCTTTCAATAACGCCAGTCGCACGGCCAACGCCGCAGCCATCTGCTCGCCGCCTGACAAATTCAAAAACGGGCGTTCGCGGCCTTCTTCTTCCAATGTGATTTCGTAATCCTTAGCCCACCGCAACGTCACATCGAACCTCCCGGTGATTTCGCGGAACAGTTGATTGGCTTCGGAGGAAATCGAATGCACGTGCAGTTCGGTGATGTACGGGGCGGCTTTTTGCAAAGTGTCGCGTATGAAATCGGCGGTTTCGCGCACGCGCTGCGCTTTGTCTTTCGCTGCCAGATGTTCGCGCATGCGTTCGCGGACTTCTTCCAGTCGAGCAAGTTGCGCCGCCAATCGTTCAAGCTGTTGCCGCGACGTTTCAAGTTGGGTCGCCAACTGTGTCGCCCGTTCGCGCCATTGGTCCAGATCGGTCAATGCGCGGCGATGGGCTTCGGCATCGTACTCAGCTTCAAGCCCGGCCATCTCGTTTTTTGCCGTCGCCAACAACGATTCAGTTTCGGCAATTTCGTTTTTCGTCGCTTCCAGTTCCTGTTGCCGCGTGCTGAGCGTGTCGGCGATTTTTTTGTTTTGAATGAAGGCGTGGTAATCGCCTTCGTTTTGCTGACGAGCTTGTGTTGCAGCGGAAAGTTCCGCATCGAGCGCGGCAAACGCCTGCAATTCAATTTTCAGTTCTTCAAGCTGCGAATGGATTTCGGCGGCTTGTTGGCGAGCCTGTTCGACTTCGCGCTGCCATTCGGATTCACGCGCAATGGTTTGGTTCAACGCGGCGACGCGACCGCGCGGGTCATTGAGCGCGCGCAAACTGCTTTCAGCTTTGGCAAGCCGTTGTTCGATGTCGCCGATTTCGGCAATGCGACTGGCTGCGATGTCGCGTTCGGCGCGTTTGCTTTCCCCTTCAGCGGTGATTGTCGCCTGTTCGTTTCGCAGGACTTCGGCCTGACTGGCCAGCGCCTGGGCTTCGCGGGCTTCGCGCAGTTTCGATTCAAGCTCTGCGCGCCGAGTTTTCAGCGATTGGATTTCCTTTTCGCTGAGCTTCGCGCCCGCCGCCGTTTCGGTTTCGAGTTCGGCGATTTGCTGACGTTTGGTTTCGGCTTCAGCGGTCAGCCGAACGGTTTCAGCTTGCAGATGCGACAACCGAGCCGAATCCGCCGCAGCCGTGCGCGCGTGCCTTACTTCTTCCACCAACGCGGTTAAGGACTTCGCCAACTTTTCGATGTCCCCGCGCCGAGCTTCCAACCCCACGCGAAAACGTGAATCCAGCGATTCGCCCGGCTTCAGATTCAAACACTTTTCAGTCAACAACGGACAAACGCCACCCGATTCCAAAGCGCGAATCATTTCTTCGTCGCGCGCGACTTCGGCTTTCAGAGCGGCTAGTCGTTCGGTTTCGCGTTGCTGATTGCTTTCCAGGTCGGCCAGTTTCGCCGCCAGAGTTGCGGATTTTTCCAGCTTGACCACGTCGCGCGAAGTTTTCTCAAGCTCTTTGGCCAGTCGCGCTGCTTCTTTTTTTAATGAAGCCAGATGATCGCGTTTCAGTTTGTAATTGCCGAATGCCAATTCTTTTTCGGCGATGTCGGCGTCCAGCTTCACGCGTTCGGTTTCAAACTGTGTGGCTTCGGCGGCTTTGACGGCTTGGCGGTCGGCGATTTCGATTTGCCGAGCGAGTTCAGAATATCGCTGGCGCAACTTTTCCAGTTCTCGATCCAGCGTTGCCGTCGCACTTTGCAATCCCAGCAATTCGCCGCGCCGTTCGCGCAATTCGGCAAGATCGCGTTCGATGCCGCTTTGCCTTTCGACCTGTTCCGCCAGCTTGTCAATCGCCGTTCGCGCTTCGGCGACTTCGGCCAAACGCTGTTCGGCCAATTTCTCGTGGCTGCGCGCTTCGATCAATTCGCGTTCGATTGCCGACTGACGAACTTTCAATGTGTCGCGCGCTTCGCGCTGTTTCTCCAATTCACTCAACCGCGCGTTCGCCGCCAGATAAGCTTCGTAACCGACGGTCGCATTCGTGACGATTTCGGCGGCTTTGCGCGATTGTTCGACGGATTCGCGCGCCGTCACGAGCGAATCCTTTTTCAACTCAAGTTTGACGCTCAGCCGCTCGATGCTGCCGCGTTGCAATTCGATCTGGCGATTGAGTTCGTCGAATCTGGCGACGACGTTTGCGGCTTGTTCGCGCGCTTCGCCAGCCTGTTTGCTTTCGGTTGCCAACGACTGCACGCGCACGGCTATTTCGACATGTTCGCGGCTGGTTTCTTCGTAAGCTTTCAACTCGCCTTCGGCGGCGGCCAGTTGTTTGTCGGATTCGGCAATGCGAGCTTCGATGTGGCGAATCGTGTCGCGCAAATTGTCCGAAGCCTTGCGGTACTCTTCGACTTTCAGAATTTGATCGAAAACGGTTTTGCGGTTGGCGGGCGAAAGCGTGAAATCGTAAGTGAAAGTCCCCTGCGGAACGCCGATGGTGGATTTGAACAACGCCGATAAATCCGTGTCGGGTTCGACTTTCAAATGCTGCCGCAACCACGGCAACACGTCTTTTTTCTGTTCCAGTAAACGTGTTTTCGTGGCCGGATCAAAAACGAAATAACTGTTGCCGGTGTCGCGCGTGACAACGTATTCCCGTTCATCCAGATCGGAAACGAACGACACGGCGACTTTGCCGCGTTTGGCTCCGCGTTTGACGAAGTCTTCTTTCTTGTAATCCAGATGATCGAACAGCGTCCAGGCAATGGCTTCCAGAATGGTGGTTTTGCCGGAACCATTGTGCCCGCAGATGGCTATGACGCCGGGCTGAAAAGTGAACTGGGCTTCGGCGTGATTCTTGATGTTTTCAAGTTCGACTTTGGTGATCAGCAAGGCGGGAAACTGATGATGGGTTGCAAGTCGTAGGTGGTAGGCGCGAGCAGCGCTTGCGCTATCTGGCTGCCTATCACCTGTCACCCGCGCACTAAACCGTCGCGTGTTCGACGACTTCCGGGTTGTCCGTGTGACCGAGCAGATGACGCCCTTCGGCGCTGCGCGGGTCAATGGTGCGAACGTGTTTGCGGCCTTTCATTTCCCAAATGGCCGTGATCTTTCCGTTCTTTTCAACCGCGTGATAAGACGTTTCTTCGTGATGCACTTCGACAGTTTCTGCCGCCACCTCTGTGGGCGCAGCGATGACTTCTGTATTGGTATTTTCGCTCATTGATTATTTGCTCCTGATTTCATGATGGAATGTTGCGAGGTTTTGAAGTAAGCCGGATTGTGCCACACGGCGCGCGAAGCTGTCTAGCGATTGACGCTTCTATGCCGTTGTAGCGGTTGAGGGCGGCAAATTTATTGTGACTTTTTCCAGAAAGAGGTCGTCTTATCCGACGGCAATCGCGCGTCGCGTATTGAATAACTGAAGTTACGCACTAAAGAACTGAGCATTGAACTTGACACGGGTTTCGTCCCGTCAGGGACGGTTTGATAGTAGCCCGGCAGTTCACTGCCGGGAAAGGCAGTGAATGAGTCCGCGTCCTGTAGGGACGCTTGAATCCCTGCCAGCATAAAGCTCAAGCGTCCCTACAGGACGCGGCAGCAAGGTTTCGCCACCCGGCGATAAATCGCCGCGCTAATATCAACCGTCCCTATCGGGACGAAGAACCTGTCAAACGCTTTGTAAGATTCACCATCGCGTAACATCAGTGAATAAAAAAACCGAACGGCAACGCGAACGATTACTTCAACCACAAATATTCAGGGAGACAAACCAATGAAACGGACAATCGCAATGTGTGGCGCATTCGCCATGTTGCTGGCGCTGTCAGTGACAGCGTTGGCACAAAAAGGCGCAAACTTTGCCGGAACGTGGGAACTGGACAAATCCAAAAGCCAGTTGCCGGGCCGACAGGCGGAAATGATTCAGAGCATGACATGGACAATCACACAAGACGCCAACCAGCTTTCGCGTGACCAGAAAATGGAACGCAACCCGAACGCTCAAGGCCCTGGCGGCCCGCCTCCGGGTGGCGGTGGTGGCCGTGGTGGTGGAATGGGCGGAATGATGGGTGGCGGCGGCCCATTGACCGTTAAGTTCGACGGCAGTGAATCTAAAGTCGAAAACGAACGCATGAAATCTGCCACCAAGGCTACGTGGCAAGGCAGCGTTCTGGAAATCAAAACCGTCGGCACGTTCAACACACCGAATGGTGAAATGACGACGACGACCACAGAGCACTGGGAACTGGCCGACGGCGGCAAAACCTTGAAAGTGCATCGCGTGGCGGAATCTCCTCGTGGCCCGCAGGAATCCACCTTGGTGTTCACGAAAAAATAAGTCCCTGCTTGTCGCCCGATCACAGCGGCGTTTAGATAAAGCTCGGATTGGCAGTTCTTCAAGCTGTAAACTGCGGAAGAATTGCCAGTCCGAGTTTTTATTTATAGGTCATTCTGGCTTTGCGTTTAGAGATATTGAGTTTGATAACCTTACGTCGGCCTTCACGTAATCGGCAAAAAAGTGATGCGGTTGGCAAATTCATCCTCCAACCCGGCGCAAGCAATCAGGATCAATTCATCAATCAATTGCCCAACGCTCACATCAGAATTGACCGTGAAGATGCCCGGCACGCTTTTGCCTGCGTTCAAATGATCGGACAGATGCACGGGCATCGAGCGACGGTTATTTGTAACCAGCACGAAGCCATGCGATTCACACCAGGACAGAATTTCAGGATCAAGCGTCCCTTTGGCAGGCGCATCGGGGTCGCCAATCACCCAAACGTCGAACTCCACAGATGGGACAAGGCGCTCTGCGCGACGCAGGATTTGCGCGCGGTAAGCAGGCGGGATGTGCTCATCCAACAGATACTTGAGCATTGGTTTGAATATCCAGGGACGGCCAACCGGCTTTCAATTCGCGCAAACGTGCATGAGCCTGCGGCGGGTTTCGCTTCTGCTCTTCACGCATGGCGCGGCCCCACTCCAACCAATCGGCGACATAACGGCTGACGGTCTCTTTGTTTTGAAGGTAATAGAGAATCGTTGCATAAACCTGTTCCAGCGTAACGGTATGGAAACGCTCGGCAATCTCATCCGGCATCCGGCCACAATGCAGATATTCGTACAGTATGCTTTCGATTCCGATCCGTGTGCCTTTGAGCCGAATGTCATCCGGTCGCAGAAAATCAAAATACTCTTCGATGTTCATAATGACGGAATGTAGTCGCGTCAGAGGAAAGGCGTCAAGCCTAATTTCAGGTTAATGGTTTGCCAGTCGGTAAACAGGCTGATAAGTTCGGCGCGGTTTCGAGGTGAGATTGGTATGATCGCAGAATCTGTACTCAAACTTTGCCAATCCATAAAAGAATCAGGTGGCCGCGCTCTTCTGGTTGGCGGATGGGTGCGCGATTTCGCGCGCGGCCCGGAGTATCTGAAAGCCAGTGTGGATTACGACATTGAGGTGTACGGCGTTGAAGCCACTGCCTTGCGCGCCTTGCTGGACAAACAAGGCAAGGTGGACGCCGTTGGCGAAGCCTTTACCGTGTACAAGGTTCGATTGCGCGAAGGCCGAAATAGTTTTGTCGTGGATGTCAGTTTACCTCGGCGCGAATCGAAAATCGGTCGCGGCCATAAAGGGTTTGTCGTCACAGGCGATCCACAGATGAGTTTTGCCGAAGCCGCTCGCCGCCGCGATTTCACCATCAACTCGATGATGTATGACCCGCTGCTGGACGAATACATTGACGCTTATGGCGGGCGCGAAGACTTACGACAAAAGATCATTCGCGTGGTTGATCCGACGACTTTCGTCGAAGACAGTTTGCGCGTGCTGCGAGCAATGCAATTTGCCGCGCGCTTTGAATTCACGATTGATCCGGCAACGGTGGAATTGTGCCGTTCGATTGACCTCGGCGATTTGCCCGCGGAGCGCGTCTGGGCGGAAGTGGAAAAATGGTTGTCAGCAGCGAGACCTTCGATTGGGCTGCACGTGGCGCGCGAACTCGGCATCGCGGAAAAACTCTGGCCGGAAATTCAGGCGCTCAGCGGATGCCCTCAAGACCCGGTGATTCATCCCGAAGGCGGTGTGTTCATTCACACCGGCATGGTTCTGGACGAAGCGCGAAAGCTGATTGACGATTTGCCGCGCCCAAAAAAGCTTGCCGTTATGCTTGCCGCGCTCTGCCACGATTTCGGCAAACCAGCGACGACGGTTGAAGAATTGTTTTCGTCCACGAAGACGCACGAAGAAAGCACGAAGAAAGACAATGTGGATTCCGACTTTCTTCGTGAATCTTCGTGTGGCTTCGTGGAGAAAAAGAAAGTAACTGCTGCTGGTCACGAGGTGGTTAGCCTGAAATTGACTGAAAAGTTTCTGGATCGGCTGCGGCTGTTCACCTTTGACAATTACGATGTGCGACGGCAAACGCTGGCGCTGGTGGAACATCACGCTGTGCCTCATCGCTGGGGCAAAGCGAACAGCGCCGGGCAAACAGCAACTGATGGCGATTTTCGGCGTTTGGCGTTAGCGGTCGAACCGGATTTGCTTTATCGAGTCGCGCTGGCGGATTGCCTTGGCCGAACAGGCGATTTCAAACCTGAGTTTGAAGAATGGTTCATCAGCCGAGTTCGAGAACTGGGAATCGAAGAACGCGCGCCGGAACCATTGCTGATGGGTCGGCACGTTCTGGCGCTGGGATTGCCGCCGGGCAAACGCATCGGCGAAATCACGCGCGCTGTTTACGAACTCCAACTCGATGGCGAAGTCACAACGCTTGAACAAGCAATAGCCACAGCAAGGCGAATCCTTACACAGTCAGATTGAATTCCAACGAAGCTTTCCGATTGTTGTTGGGTAAGTCATTTCCTACCTCCCATTATTTTCCCGCCAAAGCAGAAAGCCTCTTTGGCCACCCACGAAGTTTCTTCCGACGACACTAAACTGCACAACAAGTTAGCATCGAATCCCCTAGCCGCTCTCCATAGATGGCAAGGGGAGAAACTGTGCTGCCAGTCGGCGCAGTTGTGCAGGCGTGTAGTCTTATTCGGCTATGCACTGCTGCGCCGCCCCGCCTTTGTATTCAGCATCACGCGCGTAACGCATTTTTGCTTTCGTGCTGCCCATAACCCAGCGCCGACCAATCGTGAACCGCCAACACATACTGACAACACTCGGTTGCGACGGCACTGCGCGAGTGCGTCAACAGTGGTTTGATCAGGGCCGACAGCGTGACGCGCGGATTTCGAAAGAAACGCCACGCCGCCTGCGCAGCGGCAAAAGAGCCTTTGGTTTCTGGGAGCGCCCGCAAGCCAGCGGCTAAATCGCTCGTTGTGGCCATGTGCTGTCGTACCAACGTTTCATAACGCCGCTGTAGGCGCGGCTCCAATTCAGTTAAATTGATTGCATACAATCAATCACCAACTCTTCCGCAACTTGTGTCGAAACTAATGCTTGGAATGCGGGATCAAATGTATGTCATTTATCGAAACTCAGGCGTGAAAGAGCTTGCACAGTAAAACACGCTGGCAACAAAAAAACCGGATTCAGTCAGCCTGTTGTAACTCCGCGAATTCACGTCGAAACCGTTCTTCCATTTCCGTGCGCGTCAGTTCTGGCAACAGGCTGGCGCGCACGGCGTTTAAGACCAGTTGTTCGATGGTTTCCCGGCTGAAGTTGAATGCTTCGGCGATTTTCAGGTATTCGTCGGCCAGCGTGGTGTTGAACATCGGCGGGTCGTCGGAATTGATCGTCACGTACAAGCCTTCGGCCAGCAATCGCGGCAGCGGATGGTCGGCGATGGAAGCGGCCACGCCCAGGCAGACGTTGCTGGTCGGGCAAACTTCCAGCGGGATTTGCCGTGCGCGCAATTCGGCGACCAGCGCCGGGTCTTCCAGACAGCGAACTCCGTGGCCGATGCGCTGGGCTTTCAGAGTTCGCAAGGCTCCCCAGACGCTTTCCGCGCCCGCAACTTCTCCGGCGTGCGGCACGCTGGCCATTCCCGCCGCCAGCGCTCGGTCAAAGGCTTCGGCAAACAATTCCGGCGGATGCCCATTTTCCGGCCCGCCCAATCCCAATGCGACAACTCCGTGGTCTTTGCCGCTGATGACCCAATCGGCGACGGTCAAACCGTGTTCCACCGGGCGGACATTGCGCGAAATGTCCAACACCCAATTGACGCTGATGCCGAATCCAGCCGCCGCCCAATCGCGCGCCCGGCTGAGCGCGGCCAACTGATCCGCAAAAGGAATATGCCGATTCAAGCTGAAATGCGTGTAGGGCGTAAAGGTGACTTCGCTGTGTTGGATGTTTTGCGCCGCTTGCCCCCGCAGAAATTCGCGTGCAATCAATTCGATGTCGTCGGCTGAACAGATGCAGGAAGAAATCGTGATGTAAATTTCGATGAAGTGCGCGAAGTCCGTAAAGGTGTACCACTGGCGCAAACCCTCGACGGTTGTGGCTGGCAACATGACCTGATTGCGTCGGGCGAGTTCCAGCAGCGTTTCGGGTTGAATCGAACCTTCCAGATGAACGTGGAGTTCGACTTTGGGCATGCGGCGAATGAAGGTTTCCAATTGCATTGCGGGAATTCAAGTCAGGTTCAAGCTAAGTTCAAGGAAGATATTTGATGAACATCAATTCGTTGCGGCGTTCGTTGTAAACCAGTTCGTCCACCAGTTGATTGACCATCAGGATGCCGAAGCCCCCGGCGCGCAATCCTTTTTCGTCGCGGATGGTGACGTGGCGAAATGGGTCGCCCGCCGGGTTGTTGACTGCGGCGTGTTCCAGTTGGGCAGGGTTGAAACCTTCGCCGGGGTCTTTGATCCAGTAAATGATCGCGCGTTTGGTGCGAATGCAGGCGACTTCGACCGATTTGGTCGGATCGAGTTTGCCGCCGTGTTCAATGGCATTGTTCAGCATTTCGCGGAAAGCATAAGCCATTCCTTCGCGCGTTTCTTCGGGCAAATCGGCTTTCAATTGCATCAGCAGTTTTTGCAGGATCGGCACCGCAGTCAGATCACAGGGCACGCGCAATTGCACCCAATGAGGTTCGGCGGAAATGACTTCGATTTCTACAGGAGGTTCGTTGCCCAGCGCGGCTCCGACGGCGGCTTTCAGGTCGGCTATGCTGAATGGTTTGGTGATGAAATCGCACACGCGCTTTCGCATGGCGACAAGCACGGCTTCGGGCATGCCGAAACCTGTAATCATGACGGCTTTCAGGTCGGGATGGTCGCTGCGCAACTGCTCCAGAAATTCGCCGCCGTTCATTTCCGGCATCACGTAATCAATCAACGCCAGATCGAAATTGTCCTGTCGCAAAATTTCCAGACCTTCAAGCCCATTGAAGGCATGCCGCAGCGAATGGCCTTCGCCGCTCAGCGTGGCTTCGATCAATTCGTGCAAAGCAGGATCGTCGTCAACTACGAGAATCTGACTCATTGACTCCCTCTAGCGTCTTTACTTCACCAAAGTTACAAAACCAACCGCGACATATAGAACGCCGACATTATGCCTGTCACTGTTTGGTTTGGCTAGCAAGGTTGTCGGACAGTGGATTCGGAAGAAGAGAATGAATCGTAAGCTTGTGTTACGATGCGTCGCGCCTTGAAACCTTGGGCGCGGTCAATTTTCCATCCAATCGAAATTCAGGAGACGTTATGGCAATCACGCGAAGAAGGGCGTTGTTGTCCGCCGGCAGTATGCTGGCTGGCGCGGCGTTGGGTTTGCCGAAAGCCGCCAACGCGCAACAGGCCAGTTTGCCTGCGTCCGCAGTCAGTTTGGGCGATTTTGAATTGCTGGCGCGCGAACGTATGACGGCGATGGCTTGGGAATACATCAGCGGAGGCGCGGGCGATGAACTGACACTGCGCTGGAACCGGGAAGCTTACGACCGCATCAAGTTGAAGCCGCGCGTGTTGGTGGATGTTTCCAAGCTGGACACCCGTGTGAATTTATTTGGCCGCGAATTGCCGTTTCCGATTTTGCTGGCTCCGGCGGCATATCAGAAACTGGTTCACGCCGACGGCGAACTCGCCACGGCCAAAGGTGCGGGCGCGGCAACCATGGTCGTCAGCACGATGGCTTCTGTCAGTATCGAAGAAATCGCCGCCGTGACCAGACAACCGCCGTGGTTTCAGTTGTACGTGCAACCGGATCGCGGATTTACAAAAGCGTTGGTGCAACGCGCCGAAGCCGCCGGTTGCCCGGCATTGGTTGTCACGGTGGATACGCCGATTCCCGGCTTGCGAAACCGCGAAGAACGCATCAAGTTTGCCTTGCCGCCTGGCATCGAACGGCCAAACCTGAAGGGATTGAACACCGCCGGAAGCAGCCATTTACCGAAGGAAAACGAAATTTACAACGCGCTGTTTGATCCGAAGTTGACCTGGAAAGATGTGGAATGGTTGCGTTCGTTGACGCGATTGCCTGTGTTGTTGAAAGGCGTGCTGAATCCCGATGACGCTGATTTAGCAGTCAAATCCGGCGCTTCCGGCGTGATTGTTTCCAATCACGGTTCGCGCAACATTGACACGCTGCCTGCAACCATCGAAGCCTTGCCCGAAGTCACCGCCAAAGTTGCCGGTCGAATTCCCGTGCTGGTGGACGGCGGCATTCGTCGCGGAACCGATGTGCTCAAAGCTCTGGCACTGGGCGCAAAAGCCGTTTTGATCGGGCGCCCTTATCTGTACGGGCTTGGCGTTGCCGGGGCCGACGGCGTCAATCGCGTCGTCGGCATTTTGCGCCGCGAATTTGAAATGGCGATGGCGTTGACCGGACGAACTTCGATTGCCGAACTCGGCGAATCCGCGCTGTGGCAATCGCAACAGGAGAAAAACCGATGAGCAATAAACTGGCTCCGTTTGCCGATCAGAACTATCTGAACCTGGAAAGTTACCGCAAAAACGGCGAAGCCATTCGCACGCCTTTGTGGTTCGTTCAGGATGGCGAAGCGCTGTACTTTTACACTGTCGCGCATTCGTTCAAGGTCACGCGGCTGAAAAACAATCCCCGGTGCCGCATCGCGCCGTGCGATATGCGCGGCAATTTGAAAGGCGATTGGATGGATGCCACGGCTCGATTGCTCGAACCCGAAGAGGCCAAACACGCGGACAATCTTTTGAACGCCAAATACGGATTGATGAAACGCACCCTGAATTTCTTCGCCAGGTTGCGAGGCCACAAGCGGGCGGCATTTGCGATCACGCTCGACTGACTTTGGATTGCTGCGGCTCGACGCAGCTTTGCTTTCATTTGCAGTATATTGCAGGGCCACCAAACACTCCGGTTAAGAATGAAAAGCGGTGTCGAACCACCGCACTCCACACGTTATGCCTAAAAAGCAAAGCCTTATTTGGCTGACCATCTTCATCGTTTTGTTGGGAGCATTGGCGTTTGCCCAGGATTCGTCGCCGCAACGACTGACGCTGGAACAAACCGTCGAACTGGCGCTGAAAAATTATCCGGCGATTCGCGCCGCCAAAGCGCAATCGCAATCCGCCGAAGCCGGCGTTGAATCGGCGAAAACCATTTTGCTGCCGCGCGCCGATTTGCTGTGGCAGCAAAACCGTGCGACGCGAAACAATCTGTTCGGTTTGTTGTTGCCGCAAGCGACCTTGCCTTCGATTTCCGGCCCGCAACTCGACACCACATCGCTCGAAAGCGCGTGGGGCAGCGCCGCCGGTTTGCTGGTGTCGTGGGAACCGTTCGATTTCGGATTGCGAAAATCGCAAATCGAACTGGCCAAAGCGCAAAGTAAACAAGCCGCTGCCGCTGAAGCTCTAACGCAACTGGATGTCAGCGCCGCCGCCGCTGATGCGTTTTTGACGCTGCTGGCCGCCGAACAAACCGTTCGCGCTGCCCAAGCCAACGTCGAACGCACGGAAACCTTTTCCCAATCGGTCGGTGTGCTGGTCACGAATCAGCTTCGCCCGGGCGTGGATTCTTCGCGCGCAGAAGCTGAATTGGCCGCCGCCAAAAATCTATTGATTCAAGCCGAGCAAACCGTCGAACTCGCCCGCGCCAATCTGGCCGAAGCCATTGGACAAGCCGGAGCAAACCCTTCAATCGAATCGGGCAAGCTGCTCGAATTGCCGCCGCCGCTGCCATCGGCAAGTTTGAATTTGTCGCTGCATCCGTTGGCGCTGGCGCAAACTGCCGCAATTGACACCGCCAAAGCGCGCGAAGAAGTGTTGGAGCATACGTGGGTTCCGCGCTTCAACTGGCAATCGGCGGTTTACGGGCGAGGCAGCGGCGCACGACTCGACGGCACATTCAACAACAGTCGCGGGTTGTATCCCGACACTTTCAACTGGGCTTCGGGAATCACACTGACGTTTCCAGTGATGGATTTTTTCGGCGTTCGCGCCCGTCGCAAAGCCGAAGCGAACAACACACGGACTGAACAGGCCCGGTACGATCAAGTCCTCAATACTCTGAAAACTCAGGATGCGCGCGCGCGCATCCTGATCGAATCCGCCCGCAAGATTGCCTTGAACAACGAAATTCAGGTCAAAGCCGCCGCAGAAACCCTGACGCGCGCCAAGGTTAGGTATGAATACGGATTGACGACGATTGTCGAAGTCGCCGACGCGCAACGTCTGGTGGCACAGGCAGAAATCGAATCGGCAGTGGCCAAGCTGGCTGTTTGGCGAGCGATGCTGGCAGCGGCAAAGTTGCAGGGCGATCTCAATGGGTTTATCGAACAAACGAGGCGCGCGAAATGATTGCGCCAAAGAGAAATCAAAAGGCAAATATCAAAAAGCAAAGGCAAAAGGTCGGCATTTACCTTTTCAATTTTGATTCTCTCGCAATGACCACTTTCGACTTTTGATATTTGCCTTTTGCCTTTTGATTTTTTTGGCTTATGTGGCTGATTAACACGGCGCTCCGTCGCCCGTTCACAATTCTGGTTCTGGTCATCGGTCTCGCGCTCGGTTCCGGGTTGGCGATCAAGCAAATGCCGGTGGACATCTTTCCGAATCTGAATCTGCCGGTGATTTACGTCGCGCAACCGTATGGCGGCATGGACCCGGCGCAGATGGAAAGCTTTCTCGTTTCCTATTACGAATATCACTTTCTGTATGTCGCCGGGATCGAACACGTCGAATCGCGTTCGATTCAAAACGTAGGGTTGGTCAAACTGTTCTTTCATCCCGGCACCGATATGAGCCAGGCGTTGGCGCAGGTTATCGCCTACGTCGAACGTTCGAAAGGCTTCATGCCGCCGGGAACCGTCAATCCGTTTGTCATGCGATTTGACGCCGGAAGCGTTCCCGTAGGGCAATTGGTTTTTTCCAGCGAAACGCGCAGCGTGGCGGAAATTGCCGATCTGGCGCTGTTTCGTGTGCGTCCGCAATTTTCCACCTTGCCGGGCGTCAGCGCGCCTCCGCCGTTTGGTGGCAATCAACGCACAGTCATCGTCCGCGTCGAACCGGAAAAGTTGCGCGCGTTTTCGATGTCGCCCGAAGAAGTAGCCAAAGCCATTGCGGCGAACAATGCCATTTTGCCTTCGGGCAATGTTCGCACGGGCGATTTGAACCGCATCGCTCCGATGAACGGTGTGGTGCGCGACATTCAGGAACTGGCCGACGTGCCTGTTCGCAACGGAGCCGGGACAAACGTGTACGTCCGCGACATTGGCCGCGTCGAAAACGGCAGCGATATTTTGACCGGTTACGGCTTGGTCAATGGACGGCGAACGGTTTACATCCCGGTCACCAAACGTTCGGACGCTTCGACTTTGGATGTGGTCAACAACGTCAAAGCAGCTTTGGCGCGATTTCAATCGCTGGTTCCCGAAGACATCAAAGTCAGTTTTGAGTTCGATCAATCCACCATCGTCAAAAATTCGATTCGCGGTTTGATCTTTGAAGGGGCGCTCGGCGCGGCGCTGACCGGGTTGATGGTGTTGCTGTTTTTGCGCGATTGGCGCAGTGCGTTGATCGTCGTGACGACGATTCCGTTTGCGGTTCTGGCGGGAGTGGTTGGGTTGTGGCTGACCGGCCAAACGATCAACGTCATGACTCTGGGCGGATTGGCGTTGGCGATTGGCATTTTGGTGGATGAATCCACCGTCGCCATTGAAAACATTCACACACATCTGGCGCGCGGCGAAAATCTGAAACGCGCCATATTCGACGCGACGCGGGAAACGATTACTCCGCGTTTGCTGGCGATGTTGTCAGTGCTGGCCGTGTTCGTTCCGTCGTTTTTTCTGACCGGTGTCGCCAAATCCTTGTTCATTCCGCTGACGCTGGCGGTCGGCTTTGCGATGCTGGCCTCGTATCTGTTGTCGAGCACGCTGGTTCCGGTGCTGTCGGTGTGGCTGTTGAGTCATCAAGCCAAGGCCGAAAGCGATGACAGACAAGCTGAGTTCTTTTATCGCGCCCAGCAACGATACGAAAGCTTTCTTTCACGATTGATGAAGCTTCGCTGGCCGATTTTCGCAGCTTATTTGATCGTCGCCTTTGGAATCATTTTTCTGCTTGGCGGCAGATTGGGCACGGACGTGTTTCCGAACGTGGACACAGGGATGTTCCAGCTTCGATTGCGCGCCCCGGTCGGCACGCGCGTCGAACGAACGGAAGTCGTCGCGCTCAAAGCGCTGGATGCCATCAAAACCGAAACCGGCGATAAAATAGACATCTCGCTTGGGTATGTAGGCACGCAACCCGCCAGCTATCCCATCAACACGATTCATTTGTGGATGAGCGGTTCACACGAAGCCGTCATCACCATTGCGTTGAAATCCGGCTCCGGCATTCGCGTCGAAGAATTGAAAGAAAGGTTGCGAAAGAAGCTGCCCGAAGTCATTCCCGGCACGCAATTGTCGTTCGAAGCGGGCGATGTGGTGACCAGGATCATGAACTTCGGCGCGCCGACGCCGATTGAAGTCGCCGTCAGCGGTCCGAATCTGTCGGTCAATCGCGGCTTCGCCGACAAGCTGCTGGTCGAGATGAAAAAGATTGGCAGCTTGCGCGATCTGCAATTCGATCAGGCGCTGGATTACCCGACGGTGGACATCAAAGTGGATCGCAAACGCGCCGGTCAGTTGGGCGTGACGGTCGAACAAGTCGGGCGCAGCCTGGTCGCGGCGACTTCGTCCAGCCGATTCACTCAGCCGGTTTACTGGCGCGATCCGGCCAGCGGCACGGCGTATCAGGTTCAGGTCGAAGTTCCGCAAGCCCGCATGGCTTCCATTGAAGACGTGCAAAGTGTGCCGGTGAACACACCGGGTGGCGCGCAAGCGTTTGCGGGCGATGTGGCGGAAATCAGTTACGGCACGACTGTCGGCCAATACGATCGTTACAACCAACAGCGCATGGTGACGATTATCGGAAACATCGCCGGAAAGGATTTGGGCAGCGTCAGCCGCGAAATTGATGCCGCCATCCAACGCGCCGGAGAAATTCCACGCGGAGTTTCGGTCGCCGTGCGCGGCCAGGTTCCGCCAATGCAGCAAACGCAATCCGGTTTGCAAACCGGATTGTTGTTGGCCGTGGCGGTGATTTTTTTGTTGCTGACTGCGAATTTCCAATCGTTGCGAGTGGCGCTGGCGATTTTGGCGATGGTTCCGGCGGTTGTGGCCGGCGTCGCAATCGCATTGTGGTTGACCGGCACTACGCTCAACGTGCAATCGTTTATGGGCGCGATTATGGCCATCGGCGTTTCGGTAGCGAACGCCATCTTGCTGGTGACGTTTGCCGAACAACGTCGCCGCGAAGGTTTGGAGGCCGCCGCTGCCGCCTCTGACGGAGCGAAGAGCCGCTTGCGTCCGATTCTGATGACCAGCTTTGCAATGATTGCCGGAATGATTCCGATGGCGCTGGCTTTGGGCGAAGGCGATCAAACCGCTCCGCTGGCGCGCGCCGTGATTGGCGGGCTGGCGGCTTCGACCGTCACAGTGTTGCTGGTGCTGCCGCTGGTGTTTGCCATCGTTCAACAAAAAGCTTCGCGCATATCGGCTTCGCTGCACCCGGAAGTTCTGACAAACGTAACCTCTAAGGCCAGCGAATAAGCCTGTAATGATGGGCAGAAAAGATAACGGAACAAACGGAAATAACTGAACAAACGGAAAAGCAAGAAATAGAAATTCCGTGCATTCCGTTATTTCCGTCTGTTCCGTAATCTCTTTTCGTTCTTCCTGAGCGGTTGCTGACAAACAACGAGTAAACGAACAATGAAAAAATTTCTGATTTGCTTTGGTCTGTTCTTCGCTGCTTGTGGCGGAACGCCGAAAACTCAACCGCAAACATCGCCATCGCCTGCGCCGCAAACGCCGACGGTCAATGTCGTCACGGTGGAATCGCACGAACTCAATCGCCAGTTGCGATTGCCCGGCGAATTGTTGCCGTTTGAGGACGTGGCGATTTACGCCAGGGTGCAAAGTTTCGTGGAACAAATCACGGTGGATCGCGGCTCGGTGGTCAAACGCGGACAATTGCTGGCGCGACTCAAAGCTCCCGAACTCGACGCGCAGCGCAGTGAAGCCGAAGCCCGCGTCAGCAGTATTCAGTCGCAAAAAGTTGAAGCGCAGGCTCGCGTAGCCTCCATTCGCGCCCAGCGCATCGAAGCCGAAGCCAAACTGGCCGCCGAGGAAGCGACCTTCAAACGGTTGAAAGCCGCTTCGGCCACGCCCGGCGTCGTCGCGGGCAACGATGTCGAAATCGCCGAACGCGCGGTTGAAGCCGCGCACGCACGCGCGCAGGCGCTGAACGAAACCGAACGCGCCGCTCAAGCTCAAGTCAAAACGTTGGACGAAAACGAGCGCGCGTTGCGAGAAGCCGCGCGTTCGGCGTCGAACATCGAATCGTATTTGCGCATCACTGCGCCGTTTGACGGCATCATCACCGAACGCAACGCGCATCCCGGCAGTTTGGCGTCGCCGTCTGGAACGCCTATGTTGCGTTTGCAACAAGTGTCGCGGTTGCGACTGGTGGTCGCTGTTCCCGAAACCGAAGCGGCGGGTGTCGTGGCAGGCGCAAAATTGAACTTCACATTGCCAGCATTTCCTGGCGAAAGCTTCAGCGGAACGATCAGCCGCAACAGCCGTTCGCTGGATGCCAAGACGCGCACGATGCCGATCGAACTGGATGTGGCGAATACTTCAGGAAAGCTGGCTCCGGGCATGTTTCCCGAAGTGCAATGGCCGACGCGACGATCTCAACCGTCCTTGTTTGTTCCACCTGCGGCGATTGCCATCACGACCGAACGCAGCTTTGTCATTCGCATTCGTGCCAACGGTTTTGAAAACGTGACCGAATGGGTGGACGTCAAACGCGGCGCTTCGATGAATCAAAAGGGCGTTGATCTGGTGGAGGTGTTTGGCGATCTGGCGGCTGGGGACACCATCGCAGCGCGCGGAACCGACGAATTGCGCGCAACGACCAAAGTCGCTGTCAAACAAGCGAACGCCAACCGCTGAAGATAGTGAACTTGTATTATGCCGACAAACCAGACGCCTTGATTGCTGGCTGCGTTATACAGTGAAGAATCGCGTCCATTAGGAAACTGCATTTCGTCGCATTCGTCCGAAAATCGCGTCGAATCATCGCCGGGCAATCAGGCCAGTCCGGTCGCTTTTTTGCGAATCAAATATGCAAGCGCGGTTCCGACAATCACGCCTATCAGATAACCGTAAGGCAATCCGTTGGCGATCAACCCGACGATCAACACTACCGGGAAATCGGTTTTCGAGGCCGCCATGTCACGCACCAGCAGCAACAACGCCAGTCCTTCAAACAACAACAACACGCCAAGAATCGGTAGCGGAAACACGCCTACGACCTGATCGAAGACGCCGCCGAAAAACACCCCAAGTATGAGAAACATCAAGCCGTAAATCACTACCGACCCGCCGGTGCGTCCGCCGAAAGCATAATGCCCGGCCATTCCGCCCGAACCGTGACAGGTGGGGATGCCGCCAAAAAACGGATTGATCAGATTCATCAACGAGTAAGTAAGGCTGATGCCGCGCACTGTGAGCGGCTTTTCAGGAAAGAGGTCTTCGGCGATCTGTCGCGTTGCCAGCACCGAATTGCCGAGCGAGAGAGGAATTTGCGGCAGCGCCAGCACGACGAAACCTGTCATTACGTTGCTCCACGTCGGCAGGTGAAACTGCGGCAGATTGAATCCGACGCCTTGCGCAATTGAACTCGGATTGAGTTTGAAGACGAAGGCGTAAATCAACCCCAACGCAATCACGAACAACGCCGCCGGAAAGCGCCGATTGCCGATGAGAAACACAGTCAGGATGAATGCGGCTCCCGCCAGCCAATACCCTTGTGCGCCATCGGCCTTGACGTAATCCTTCAACGCCAGCAAGGCCAGTTGCAGTCCCAGTCCGAACTGAATGCCGCGCACGACGCTTTTCGGAATCACGCGCGCCAGCCAGTCAATCAGCCCGGTCAGCGACAGCACGAGCATGCTCAGGCCAATAGCCAACCCTGCGCCATAAAGCACATCACCGCCGAGCTTCTGCGCAATGACAATCGCGGCCATAGCCTTGAGCGGTTGCACAGGCATCGGCATCTGGTAGCGCAGCGCAGTCAGAATCTGCATTACGCCGAACATCACCAGCACGCTGGTTCCGTCCAGTTTGGCGGCGAGCGCCATTCCGACAATCAGCGGCAAATCCGTGCCGAGGTCGCCAAACGCGCCCGCGAATTCATTGCGATCAAAACGAATGCCCAGCCTGAAGCGCGCGGGCGTCGCTTCAGGCGTTTGAGTGTTTTCCATGGTTGTTTTCTAGCGCTGAGAAATGAAGCTTGAATCCGCTGGCTTTAATCGGTTTTCCTGCCTGCGTGAACTATGGTCAGCGATTTGACCTGGCGCACCCAGCGGGCGTGCCGGTTTTCATTGGGAACGATAATCTGAAACGTCCCGTTTTTTTCCGGCAGCGGTTTGCCGTCACAAACGTCGGCCAGCAAGATCACGCGGTCGGTAAAAAGCGAATCCAATTCCGGCAGCGCAAAGACCACTTGATAATTGTCCGCCGCTTCCACCAGCACATAACTGGCCAGCCATTTGCCTTTCAATTCCTTGCCAGAGGGCACGCCAGCACGCTGCAAAATTTCGCGCAATTCGACGCCTTCATAACTGGACGGTTTGCCGTCGTGGTTGTTGGCCTGCACTGTGCGGCGCGGCATTTTGGCGAGCGCCTCCTGGTTGAGTTGCAGAGGCTTTTCCACTGCGCCATTGACGACGATGGAGGCTGGCGGCGTCTGTGCATCAACTGTGACAAAGAAACCGCAGAACAGAAAAACAAACAACAATGTGAAAATCCGAGAGGGCATAGACCAAAGACTCCTTTTCCAAGAAACACGCGGCAACGAATTGCTCACGCCAGATTGATAAACTCGTTGTTACACACAATTGCCAGGAACTGGCCCAACGCGGCAATCATAAGGAAATGATCGGGAAAGTCACGCGGGGTTCGTTTCGCCGAAAAGCGATTGCCGCAACAATTAAATGCGGAGCCACGATGAATCAAAGATGTTTGATTTTGGAAGTGTTTGGCGATCTGGCGGCGAGTGATACCATTGCCGCGCGGAACCGATGAGTTACGCGCAACGATCAAGATTACTGTCAAACAAGCGAACGCCAACCTTTTGAAGATTGTGAATCGGAGTTATGCCGTTAAATCAGACGCCCCAATTGCATGCTGGGTTATCCAGCGAGGAAGTCCGCCAACGTTTACAACAATATGGACCCAATTCACTGCCGGAAAAACCGCCGAAGACCCTGTGGCAACGTTTCCTGCAACAGTTCAAAAGCCCGCTGATTTACATCCTGCTTGCCGCGCTGGTCATTGATCTGACGATCTGGATCATCGAAGGGGCGAAAGGCTTTCCCGCCGAATCCATCGCCATTGCATTCATCTTGTTGCTCAATGCCGGACTGGGAGTTTATCAGGAAGGCAAAGCCGAAGCGGCATTGCAGCGTTTGAAAGCGCTGGCGGCGGCGCTGGTCTGGGTGATGCGCGACGGCAAGCTGGCGCATCTGCCCGCGACGGAACTGGTTCCCGGCGACGTAGTGCGCGTCGAAGCAGGAGACCGCATTCCCGCCGACGGCGTGTTGCGCGAAGCGCAAGGCGTGATGGTGGACGAATCCATTCTGACCGGCGAATCCGTTCCGGTGGACAAGGAACTCGATGGCGAAGCCTTCAGCGGCACTTTGTTCGTGCGCGGCAAAGGGTATATGGAAATCACGCGCACCGGCGCGCAAAGCGCCATGGGCAAACTGGCGACGATGATCGGCGGCATCGAAGCCAGCAAGACGCCGCTGGAACAGCGGCTGGAAGTGTTCGGCGGGCAAATTGCGAAAGCGACTCTGGCTCTGGCTGTGTTGCTGGCGCTGGCCGGGTTGTATGTCGAAGGCTGGGAGCGTATCGGGCACGTGCTGCTTTTCGCCGTGGCGCTCGCTGTGGCCGCCGTGCCTGAAGGTTTGCCCGCTGTGTTGACGCTCACGCTTTCGCTGGGCGTAGAGCGCATGGCCAAGCGCAAAGCCGTCGTGCGCAGGCTTTCGGCAGTCGAAGCTTTAGGTTCGGTGACGGTGATTGCAACGGACAAGACCGGCACGCTGACCGAAAACCGCATGTTCGTCAAAGACCTGGATACGCTCGACACCGCACGAGCCTTGCGCGCCATGGTCCTGGCGAACGACGCCGAACTTGCAACTGGCGCGGGCGATCCGCTGGAATTGGCTCTGCTTGAATACTCACAGCAGCGCGGCGTGGGCGCTTTGCAAACGAACGCTGAGAGTCCGCGCCATAGCTTGTTGCCCTTCGACAGCGGGCATAAATACATGCGGGTCACGGTCATGGAAGGCGGCACGCTGTCGAGTTATTTGAAAGGCGCGCCGGAAGTCCTGATCGCGCGCAGCCATCTGACTGACGCTGAACGACTCAACTGGGAAGAGAAAGCGGAAGGTTACGCGCGCGAAGGCTTCCGCGTGCTGGCGTTGGCGTGGCGCGCTGGCGAAGGCGATGAGCAATTGAATTTTTTGGGACTGGCGTTGTTGTGGGACCCACCGCGCCCAGAAGTGCCCGAAGCGATTCGTCGCGCGCAGGACGCAGGCATTCGCGTGGTGATGATTACGGGCGATCATCCGGCGACGGCGCTTTCTGTGGCGATGGAAGTCGGCATTCCGCCGAGTCGCGTGTTGACCGGACTTGATCTGGAAGAGTTGTCAACGGAAGAACTCAGCCGCGCTGTGAAAGACACCAATGTTTTTGCCCGCGTCGCGCCGGAACACAAACTGCGTCTGGTCGAAGCGCTCAAAGCCAGCGGCGAGGTGGTGGCCATGACTGGTGACGGTGTCAACGATGCTCCGGCGCTCAAGCGCGCGGATGTAGGTATCGCGATGGGACAACGCGGAAGCGACGTTTCGCGCGAAGTCGCGCATCTGGTGTTGCTGGACGACAATTTCGCAACCATCGTCGCGGCGATTGAAGAAGGGCGCGGCATTTACGAAAACATTCAGAAATTCATTCGCTTCCTGTTTTCGACCAATCTGGCGCTGGTGTTGCTTGTCGTCGGTGGAGCCGTCGGTTCTTATTTGATGGGGTTGCATGATGTGGGCGGCGGATTGTTGCTGCCGTTGACGGCGGTGCAATTGCTCTGGATCAACATCATCGCCGACGGGCCTCCGGCGCTGGCATTGGGGCTGGATCACAACCCCGGAGTGATGGAACAACGCCCGCGCGATCCGCAGGCTCCGCTGCTCGATCCGGCTTCGCTGCGTTTCATTGTGGTGACTGGCGTCGTCAAGGCGTTGACCGGCGGTGCGCTGCTGGTGTTGATGCCGCTTTACGGTTTCAGCCTGGCAGTAACGCGCACGGCGGTTTTTCTTTACGAATCCGTCGCGCAACTCGTCTTCGCTTATCCGTCGCGGCATGTCAGCGTGTTGCCGCTGACGAACGGCTGGCTGCATCTGGCTGTGCTGTTGGGCGCAGGATTGCAAATTCTGACAATCGCTTTGCCGAGTTTACGCCTGTTGCTTGGGCTGGAACCGCTGGGGCTTCCTGTTTTGATTTGGATTGTGGGCGGCGTGCTGTTGAGCTGGCTGGTCGCCGAAATTTTCAGCCGTGTCGCCTGGGAGCGTGGGCATCGCTCCGCTTTGCAAGGAGAAAGGTGACGAATGATTATCTGGTTGCAATTCATAGCCTGCACCGCCGTCATTCTGTTCGCAGGAGTGAAGCTGTCGAAATACGGCGACATCATTGCTGAAAAAACCGGGCTGGGGCGAACGTGGATCGGCGTCGTGCTGATGGCTTCGGTCACTTCTTTGCCGGAACTGATTACAGGCGTCAGTTCAGTCAGGCTCTTTGATCTGCCGAACATTGCGGTGGGCGATGTGCTGGGCAGTTGCATGTTCAACATACTGATTATCGCGTTGCTCGATTTCAGGCGCGGCGACACGCCAATCTCATCGCAGGCGCATCAGGGGCAGACGCTGACGGCGGCTTACGGAATTCTGCTGCTTGGTTCGGTGAGCATTGCCCTTGTCGCCGGAGCGAAGATTCCTGTCTTCGGCTGGATTGGGTTGTACAGCGTGTTTTTCCTGCTGATTTATCTGGGCGCGATGCGCATGGTTTTTCTCTATGAAAAGCGCAGATTGCTGGAAACGCCGCAGGCGATTGAAGAAGAAATTCAGTACGCGCACATTTCCAGACAGCGCGCTTACCTGATGTATGCGCTGAACGCCGCTCTGGTGATTGGAGCGGCGACGTGGCTGCCGCATTTGGGCGATGCCATTGCGGAAATGACCGGATTGGGCGGAACGTTTGTCGGCAGCGTTTTTATAGCTGTTTCCACATCGCTGCCCGAAGTGGTCGTTTCGTTTGCGGCGATGAGAATGGGCGCGGTTGATCTGGCGTTGGGCAATCTGTTCGGCAGCAATCTTTTCAATATCGGCATTCTGGCGATAGACGACATCTTTTATACGAAAGGCCCGTTGCTTTCGCACGTTACGGGCGGCCACGCAATCACGGCCAGCGCAGCGATTGTCATGACGGCGATTGCCGTCGTCGGGCTGACTTATCGGGCGAGCAGAAAATACTATTTCATTGCCTGGGACTCGGTCGGCATCCTGGCGGTTTACGGGATTGCCACTTACATGTTGTATACATTGCGTTGAAGCAGAATAAGGGAGAGCACTTATGAAAATCAGCGAATTCATGTCGCAACCGGTTACTGTTGTTCACGAGGAAACAACGCTTGAGGAAATTGCGCGCACAATGCTCGATCAAAACATCGGTTGTGTGCCGGTGGTGGATGCGGCGGGTAAATTGTGCGGCATCATCACCGAATCGGATTTTGCCGCCAGGGAAAAAGGCATTCCATTTTCGACCTTTCGCGCGCCGCAATTGCTAGGCCAGTGGATGGACAAGGGGACGGTGGAGCGCATCTACGAAACCGCGCGCAAAATGACCGCCCGGGAAATCATGGTCAGGCAAGTGGTGACCGTCACCGAAGATCAGTCTGCCCAGGACGCCGTTGAACAGATGCTGCGTCATGACATACACCGGTTGCCGGTAGTGCGGGGCGATGTTCCTGTCGGCATTGTCTCGCGGCACAATTTGCTGCGCATGATGGTCGGACGGATTGGTGGAACGGAAACGGTCTGACCTGTAGCCTGGGGCAATAGCCTAGACAATCCGCAGTTGATGTTGTACAACGCGCCTTAGTTCTTACCTTAAAGCCACAAAGGACTTCGCACCAATGAAATTTGGCGTTGTCATCTTTCCCGGCTCGAATTGCGACCACGACACTTACCACGTCATCAGCAAGGTGATTGGCCAACCCGTTGATTTCATCTGGCACAAGGAAACCGACGTTGACCGTTTCGACGCCATCATTCTGCCCGGCGGATTTTCGTATGGCGATTATTTGCGCAGCGGCGCGATTGCCCGGTTTTCGCCGGTCATGAAATCAGTGGTGGAATTCGCCAACGATGGCGGCTTTGTGCTTGGCATCTGCAATGGGTTTCAGATTCTCTGCGAATCCGGTTTGCTGCCGGGCGCGTTGCTGCGCAATCGCGATTTGAAATTCATCTGCGAACACGTCAACGTGCGAGTCGAGCAAACCAACACTATCTTCACCGCCGCCTATCAACCCGGCCAGGTGCTGAGCCTGCCCATCGCCCACGGCGAAGGAAATTATTTTTGTGACGAAGCGACGCTGGCCGAATTGGAAACGGAAGGCCGCGTGATGTTTCGTTACAGCGCCGCCGACGGCCAGATCACAGACGAAGCCAACCCGAACGGGTCGCTGCGAAACATTGCGGGCATCTGCAATCGGCAGCGCAATGTGCTGGGATTGATGCCGCACCCTGAACGCGCCGCCGAAAGCATGCTCGGTTGCAAGGACGGGCGCGCGATGTTTCTTTCTATGGCCGACGCGCTGGTTCAATTGTTGAAAGCGCGCGCCTGACGATCATCTCAAATCTCGAATCTCAAATTTGAAATTATGCAGATCACTTCTGAAATCCTGGCCCAGCACAACATCACTCCCGACGAATACGAACGCATCAAACAATTGATGGGGCGCGAACCGAACTTCACCGAACTGGGAATCTTTTCGGTGATGTGGTCGGAACACTGTTCTTACAAATCGTCCAAAGTTCATCTGCGCCGGTTGCCTGTCACCGGAGATTGTCTGGTGCAGGGACCCGGCGAAAACGCCGGCATCGTGGACATCGGCGACGGTTGGTGCGCAGCGTTCAAGATCGAATCGCACAACCATCCGTCGTTCATCGAACCGTATCAAGGCGCGGCCACGGGCATCGGCGGCATTCTGCGCGACATTTTCACTATGGGCGCTCGGCCTGTGGCGGCAATGGACTCGCTTCGCTTCGGTCCGATCCGCGATGAGGAAAGCGATGAATCGAAAGAACAGACTTCGGCAAAATCCATTGCGCGCAATCGGCGAATCATGGCTGGCGTAGTCAAAGGCTTGGGCGATTACGGCAACGCTTTCGGAGTGCCAACCGTCGGCGGCGAAGTCTATTTCGATCCATGTTATTCGCTGAACCCGCTGGTCAATGCCTTTGCGCTGGGCTTGGTCAGACGCGAACAAATCTTTTATGGCAAAGCCGAAGGCGTCAGCAATTCGGTGATTTACGCCGGAGCCAAAACCGGGCGCGACGGCATTCACGGTGCGACAATGGCCTCCGCCGAATTCGACGAAGCCGCGATGGAAAAACGCCCGACAGTTCAAGTCGGCGACCCGTTTTCGGAAAAGCTGCTGCTGGAAGCCTGTCTGGAAGCCATGCGTTCCGGCGCGATTGTCGGCATACAGGATATGGGAGCTGCCGGGCTGACTTCTTCTTCGTGCGAAATGGGCGCGCGCGCTGGCAACGGCGTAGAAATCAATCTCGATCTGGTTCCGCAGCGCGAAACCGGCATGACGGCTTACGAAATGATGCTGTCGGAATCTCAGGAGCGAATGCTGATCGTCGCCGCGCGCGGCCACGAACGGCAGGTGCTGGAAATTTTTCATCGCTGGGATTTGGACGCGGTCATCATAGGCAAGGTGATTGCCGAACAGCGGTTGCGCGTGACGCACAAAGGCGAAATCGTCGCGGACATTCCCAATCTGGCTTTGACCGACGAAGCTCCGAAATACAATCGCCCGATGAAAGAATTCGCCGTCGCCAGCGAAGACGTTTCACCAAAAATTGCGGCTGCGATCTCAAATCTCAAATCTCAAATCTCAAATCTCAAATCCGAAGCGGACGTGACAACCGAACTGCTTCGCCGATTGCTGGCTTCGCCGAACATCGCGTCGAAACAGTGGGTTTATCGCCAGTACGATCACATGGTGCGAACGAACACCGTCGTGTTGCCGGGTTCTGATGCGGCGGTGATTCGCGTCAAGGAAACTCGGCGCAGCATGGCCATGTCGCTGGATTGCAATTCGCGTTATGTCCAACTCAATCCGCGCGAAGGCGCAAAACTTGCTGTTGCCGAATCCGCCCGCAACGTCGTGTGCAGCGGCGCTCGCCCGCTGGCGGTCACCAATTGTTTGAACTTCGCCAGCCCCGAACGTCCCGAAGTCATGTGGTCGTTCAGCGAAACGATTGACGGAATGGCCGAAGCCTGTCGCGTGTTTTCGACGCCGGTCACCGGCGGCAACGTCAGCTTTTACAACGAAACCGAAGGGCGGGGAATTTTCCCAACGCCGACCATAGGCATGCTGGGCGTGATAGAAGACGCCAAACACATCACCACGCAATGGTTCAAAGCAGAGGGCGATTTGGTGTTGCTGCTCGGCGCAACGCACAACGACTTGGGCGCGAGCGAATTGCTTTCCGTGCTGACCGGCGAAGCCGCAGGCGCAGTTCCCAAGCTTGACCTGGCCGAAGAAAAGAAAGTTCAGGAAGCTTGTCTGAAAGCCATTCAAGCCGGATTGGTCAGTTCGGCGCACGATTGCGCGGAAGGCGGTTTGGCCGTCGCTCTGGCCGAAAGCTGTTTTTCCAGCTACGGGCGCACTGCCATCGGAGCGAAAATTGATTTGACCGAACATGCTCGTTTGAGCGGCCTGACAGATTCGACGGCGTTGCTGTTTGCCGAATCCCCTTCGCGCATCGTGCTCAGCGTCAAATCTGAAAACGTGGATCAAGTGAAAGAAATTGCCGCCGAAACTGGCGCTATAGTCGCGGTTATCGGCGAAGTCGCAGGTAATAATCTGGCGATTACTTTGAGTGGCGATACTTTGGCGAATGATTCGGTGGCCGACCTGGAACGCTTTTGGAACGGCGCTCTGCCAAAATCGCTGGAACGACCGTTGCCAACATCAGAAGGTTGACGCCGTTATGGCGACTTATTCACGTCTGAGCGCAACCAATGGGTCAACCTTTGTGGCTCTGTAAGCAGGTAAAAAGCTGGCCAGAAGAGCAATTGTAATAATGGCGAGAGCCGTAATTGAAAAAGTAACAATGTCAGTTGCTTTCAGGTCATAGAGCAAGCTCGCCATAAAACGGGTTAGTAGTAGCGCAGTTGTTATTCCAGCCGCGACGCCAAAAAGCGTCAATTTCAGAGCCTTCCAAATTATCAATCCGAGTATCTGCCTCTGATCCGCGCCGAAGGCCATCCTTATACCTATTTCGTGGGTTTGTTGGGAAACAGAATAGGCCATAACGCCATATATGCCGCTGCCAGCGAGAATAATCGCAATAATGGAAAATATGCCGAGCACGAAAGTAATGAAACGGCGATTCCCAGTTGATTCGTCTATTCGCTGTTCCATGGTTTTTATATCGTACACGGGAATTTTAGGATCGAGATTCCTGACTTCCTGACGGACTATGGAAGCAAGTTTTAAGGGATCGGAATCGGTCTTGATGACAAATGTATTGAGGCGTGAGGTTGATTGTAAATAAGAAGAGTACAAGTCGAACATGCTTTTGCCCTCAGGGCCGAAATACCTTACATCGCCGACTACGCCGACGATTTCAGCAGGCGAATCTTTGCCAGCTATGAGTAAAAGTTTTCCGATAGCGCTTTCATTTGGCCAAAAACGTCGGGCAAACGATTGATTGATGATAATGACAGGTTTGGAATTGGCCGTGTCGTATTCGTTGAAAAAGCGTCCTTCAATTAAAGGAATTCCTATGGATGAAAAGTAATCTGGAGTAACTGCCAAATCGCGGGCAAACCTTTCTTGAAATTTTCCCGCTTGAGGTTGCCCGAATATCTCGAACAACAGGGCGATGGCATCTCCTTTGCTCATTGGAATGAAATTTACAGCGCCGACAGAGCGAATTGAGGGGTGGCGACGCAATCGTAAAATCAGGTCATTGAAAAGCTGGCCAACTTTATTCGCGTCAGGGTACATGGCCTTGGATGGTGAAATGGAGATCGTAAGCACATTGGTGGCGTCAATTCCTGATTCGATTTTTAGCACCTTTCTGAAGCTTTCAATAAGCAACCCTGCTCCAATCAAGAGACTTAAAGCAAGCGCGATTTCCAGGATAACCAGAAAGTTTCTCAGCCCGGACAATCTTGTTCCGCTATTCGATCGAGACCCTCCTTCTTTCAGTGTTTGGTCTATATCAACCCTCATCGCCTGAAATCCAGGAGCCAGGCTCAAGGCAATGCCGGTTAGCAAGGATAGTCCCAGCGTAAATGTCACAGCGTACATATCCAGACTCACGTTATTGAGAGAAATAATCGAGGTTGGCGTGTAGATAGAAATGAGCTTGAGAAACCAGAATGATCCGATCAATCCGGCAATGCCGGAAATTACCGACAGAATCAGGCTTTCGGTCAGTAGCTGGCCAAACAGCGTACGGTTGCTCGCTCCGAGCGCAGCGCGAATGGCGATTTCTTTACTGCGAGTGATACCGCGAGCAAGCAAAAGGTTGGCTACATTGGCGCAAACTATCATTTGAACCAGACCGACTGCTCCCCAAAGCAATAGTAAAGATAGCTTCAAATCACCTGTGACTTTATCCAGTAATGGAATTATTCGAAGCTCTTTGGTCGCCAACCACGAGTCAGAATTTTCTTCGCTGAACCTTTGGCGTATGGCATTGAGTTCCTGTTGAGCTTGAGCAGCGCTTATTCCTGGTTTGAGGCGACCAATTACCTTATGGACGCCGGTCATGTTGGTGAAGATTCGATCCTTGCCGTACGATATCGGAATCCATACGTCAGCTTTCAGCGGAAAGCGAAACTCAGCAGAGGCAACGCCAATGACAAGGAATGGAACTTCATTCAGCAATACAGTCTTTCCTACTATTTCACCGTCTGCGCCAAATCGCTTCTGCCAAAATGAGTGATTAAGGACAAGAACTCGATTGCGCCCCGGCTCCTCTTCCTCTGAAACAAATGCGCGTCCGAGCACAGGCGCAACCTTGAAGGTGGAAAAAAATCCTGAGCTTACCCCGATGCCCTCGATTCTTTCAGGTTCCCGACCGCCTGACTCAACAGAGAAATTCAATCCGCCGTCGGATACCCTGTAAGCGGAAAGACTTTCAAAGGACTGCAAAAACTTGGCCCAATCAAGCATCGGAGAAGCCAGCGAGGGCATGCCATCCATTGATGATGATAAATAAGCGTTTTCAATAATCATCAGCCGTTCTGGTTCCGGGCTGGCTATAGGGCTGAACAACGCGTGGCGTATGATACTGAAAATCGAAGTATTGGCTGCTATGCCCAAGGTGAGAATAAAAATTACTGCAAAGCTGAATAATGGGTACCTAATGATGGCTCGGATAGCGCAGCGTATGGTTTTCATTGCTTTTTGCCGATAAATTTTGATTGAAGGTCTTTCACTTTGGATTGAGTCATGGCTCCATAATGAACCCATTCAACTCTTCCATGTTCGGAAACAATCATGACTTGCGGAATGCTTGTCACTCTGTATGCGCGTTGAGTGGCAAAGTCCGGCATAATCAAAACATCGAACCCGATATCATGGTTTTTCAGGTTATTCCTGCTGTCATCCAGTGAGTCCAAGGAAATTCCGCGAACAGCGAATTTTTGGGAAGTCGCTATTGATGCGATGGAATTCCAAATAGGGATTTCTTGTTGACAAACGCCACACATCGGCGAAAAGACAAAAAGAAGATATTTATTCTTTCCGTTGTAAACGATCTCCTTTTCGCTATTTTGTATATCAATGGTTTTGATGGCCGGAACTATATCCTCTTCTTGGATTACAGGCGGGCCGCATAAGGTGCCGTATTGCTCGCGTTCTTTCGCCATTAATTCAGAATTTTGACGTGAAGTCCTTACCGAGTAGGTGATTGCCAGGAGCGCCGTAATCATCAAAATAATGTAGGCCGGATCAACGCGTTTCCATAAGCTTTGTGGTTTTTGTGGCTCAGGCTCGGCGACGACAGATTCTTCTTGCTTGGATGTATCTTTCATCGTGCGAAATCGCAGCATATTTTGAAGGAAGTAACAGATATTGCTTATTTCTCAGGAGTCTTTCTTTGGCATTTAACCGATGTGCAGTTATCGCCCTTTATCACTCCATACTCTTTAGTTTTAGGGATGTAGCAGTTGCATTTAGGCAGGTCATCCTTATTCTTTTGCGGAGCAGGTGTTTTATCTGATTTTTGTTGAGGGGAAGCATCTATCCAGGAAATTAGGATAAATGCGACAGTCAACACAGCCGCCCATTTGCTTATTGGATTCATCTTTATCGTCATATCTAAGCCTTTCCCTGTTTAGAATTTTGCCAGTAATCTGCTTTCATAAGGATTTTTCTGTGACAATATGGGGAATTTCATTCCTTGAAAACTATCCTGTATGAGATGTGATTTCATTGAAGAATGAAACGCTCCCATATTGCCAACCACAATCTGCTTGGTTTGGGTCATTGTATTTCGATCCAGCAAGGGTTAGGTAAACATTCCTCACCGACTATTCTTCCCCATACAGTTTCGCCATTGACAGTTCGGCAATTGCATTTTGGAACGCCCCCTTCATCGTCCGCGAAAACTTCTGAGGTCGCCCCGATTATGCTGACCGCCCCGAAAAGAACAGTTATTGCAAGCAAATTCTTCATAAATTTCATCATAAATCTCCTTTCTTTGTTTGTGACCGATTAGTTTACTGCGATTTCTGCCGGGATAAATATGGCCATCACTCGTTCGAATGTGTAAACATTGACTTCCGAGCGCGTAGTCAAGACGTTGTCCAGAATCTAGTTGAAATTCGGGTCTGTTAGGTCATCGGAACAGAGGGGATTCCTAGTTGAAATTCGACTATCTTGAATCAACTAAAGGAGACCCTTTCAATGACCAAACCGACCC
>Ga0268299_1001453_pt1 | contig 41279 bp, 47 predicted proteins | sample NOBtaG_FD_193484 | JGI IMG/M metagenome (GOLD analysis project Ga0268299, IMG submission 193484) | Activated sludge microbial communities from bioreactor in Nijmegen, Gelderland, Netherland - NOB reactor | ecosystem: Engineered > Bioreactor > Aerobic > Activated sludge | place: Netherlands... | reverse complement strand
CAGAGCGAGAAAATGTATGTGGCGGTCCCCGCGTCCACATTCTTGGAGCACTTCGACGGGGAGAGCAAAGAGTTTCAGGGGCTCCTGCAGGGGCTGCTAGCCCGAGAGGCGTCCGAGCCGGAAACACGTTTGCTGAAGGATGTTGAACGGCTGCAGCAGACCCACTTGGCGCTCTTTCAGGCTCAACTCGCGCAGCCCAAAAGACAACCGGCGGTGGACTCCCAGTATGATGCGCGTCGCGATAGGCTGACGGTGGAGATCGCATCGATCCTTCAGGAATATATCGGTCTGCATGAAACGCGCATTGCCGTTGGAGTGAACGCCTCACAGGCCAGCGCGGCTCAAGCAGAGTCAGTCACCCGCAATCTGGTGCTGGTGGCCCTGTTGTTTGGTCTCGGTATGGCCGCGGTCGCGAGCTATAACATTCTTCGTCCGTTGCGCCGCCTGCAAGCCACGATCAGGGAAATGGGGCAGGGGAACTTTCGGGCCAGCTTGGATGGACAGGCCCCACGGGAATTGCGAGAGTTGGGTGACACGGTGAAATGGATGGGGGCGAGGCTTCAGCACTTAGACGATATTAAGAGCGAGTTTCTTGCTCACGTTTCGCATGAGCTCCGGACCCCGATGGCGTCGATTCAGGAAGGAACGCATCTTCTGCTTGACGAAATTCCCGGCCCCTTGACCCAGGATCAGCGAACGACGCTTCGGATCATGTCAGATAGCAGTCGGCGATTGATGTATCTTATTTCGACGATACTCGATCTTTCAAAAATGGAAGCCGGGATGATGGCATACCGGTTCGTGCCGACCGACCTTCGACGAGTCGCCGATATTTCCGTGAATAAAATCCGCTTACTTGCCGACTCCAAGCAGGTTCAGCTGGTCGTAGAGGCACCGGTGGAACGTCATTGGGTAAGGGCCGACAGCGCTCGCATTGAACAGGTACTCGACAATCTGCTCTCAAATGCGCTCAAGTATAGCTCCGAGGGGGCCGTGGTGAAATTGCAGATGACCCCCCGCCGTGATGAAGATGTGCTTCTTGTTGAAGTGTCGGATTCGGGGCCGGGGATATCGGCGGAGGAAGTGCCGCATATTTTTGAGCGTTTTTACCAGGGGCGCACAAAGACCAGACATGCGTCCGTGGGAAGCGGACTAGGACTGGCTCTTGCGAAGAAAGTCGTGGAAGCCCACGGTGGACGTATTTGGGTCGAAAGTGAAGTTGGCGTTGGAACAACCGTGCGTTTTATTTTGTGCCTGACGAAACCCGGGATGATGGTCTAGTGCGGCCCATACGCCATACAGGTCTCTTGTTTTTGCTCGGCTTCCTGTCGGCCTGTAGTTCCGTTTCGCCTCCACCGCTTCATGCTCCGTATTTTTCAAGCGAGGGAATCGACGGCAAACTCTCGCAGGCTGTTATACGTAAGGATCCGCAGCCACTCTCCAAATGCTCTAGTAAAAATACCTGTGATCATGTATTCTTCACCCGCGCGTTGACGTCGCTGTATGAAAGTCGAGAGTCGGCCATTCACTATTTCGAAAAGGTGATCGCTGTTTCTCCCAAGAGTCAATTAGCCGTTTCGAGTCGGCTTTGGTTACAGTTGCTTCAGGCCGGCGAACTCCCTCCCGATCCGTCATGGTGGCAGTCGGTCGTGAATGGACCGGCCATAGCTCAGAGGCAGGGTGTGCTGTCTCAGACGATTGATCGGACCGTTCGCGACTTGCTTGACCGTGAATTGACCATTCAGCAGTTACGCGCGTTACAGGACAGTGAATCGCAATCGCTGGAGATGATGCAACGCGAGTTGCAGGATCAGGAACGGAAAGCAGAGTTGTCTAATTCCCGCCGAGAATCTCATCGTATGTCCGTCGACCCGACCATGGTTCAAAATCTTCAACGGCAGATCAACGATCGTGATCGGAAGATAGAAGAACTTTCTAGTCAGTTGGAAGCGCTCAAGCGTATCGATCAGGAAATGCGAGGAAAATCGCGTCCGATCAAACCACCCTCCAATCTGTTTTCTCCCCAGCAGTCGGAACAGCTCAAACCCTAAGGACCGTTATGGAGCATGAACGCATTCTCGTTGTGGATGATGACGAAGGTCTCCTGCACTTACTGAGGATGCGTCTTTCGGCACTGGGTTTTTCTGTAACACCCTGTACGAATGGACAGGAGGCGCTCGCTGCGGTACGGCAGGAGACGTTTGATATTGCCGTGACCGACCTGCGGTTGAGAGGAGAGGACGGATTAGAACTAGCGGAAGAACTTCTTCGTATTCAACCGGGATTGCCTGTCGTCATTCTGACCGCTCATGGCAGCATACCCAACGCGGTGGAAGCGATGCAGAGGGGAGCGTTTGGTTATTTGACTAAACCCTTCGATGACAAGGAATTAAAGACGACTCTCGATAAGGCATTGATCCAGTTGCGAATGACTCGCGAAATTCAGCGACTCAAGTCGCTGGTGAAAGAGCTATACGGCCTCGAGAACGTCATTGCCAGAAGTCCCGCCATGCAGCGGCTGTTTCAGCAAGTCGCTCAGATCGCCGACTCGGATGCCACCATTCTTCTCACCGGTGAAACCGGGACGGGGAAAGAAGTTCTCGCGCGAGTGCTTCACGCCAATAGTCGCCGGGCAAAGGGGCCGTTCGTTGCCCTGAATTGTGCGGCGGTCAGCGAAGGCCTTTTTGAGAGTGAATTGTTCGGGCACATTCGCGGGGCGTTTACGAGTGCATTGACTGCAAAGCAGGGTCTGTTTCAGAGTGCGAATGGAGGCACACTCTTTCTCGACGAGATTGCTGAAATGTCACTGCCGATGCAGGTCAAGCTTCTCCGGGCGGTCCAAGAACGTGAGGTGCGCGAGGTGGGGGCCGGCTACGCAACGAAAGTCGATGTGCGGATTATCACTGCGACGAACAAAGATCTTGCGGAATGCGTGAAAGCGGGGACGTTCCGGCACGACCTCTATTATCGAATCTCGGTTGTTCCGTTGGCTGTTCCACCCTTACGAGAACGAAAGGATGACATTCCGCTGCTGGCGCAGCATTTTCTGACGCAGAGTGTGAGACGGTCCAATAAAGATGTGCGCGGGTTCACCGCTTCGGCCATGCATCGACTCATGGCGTATCCTTGGCCAGGCAATGTGCGAGAGCTAGAGAACGTAATCGAAAAGGCCGTTGTGATGTCTCGGCAGGATATGGTCGTACCGGAATTGCTCCCGTCGGTCGGCACGTCGGCGGACATCGGCCTCAAACCATTGACCGAAGCCAAAGAAGAATTTGAGCGCTGTTACTTGCGTAATGTGTTGCAGATGACTGGTGGAAATATTTCTCGGGCCGCTCAGTTTGCGGGGAGATATCGAGCCGACTTCTACAAAATGCTCAAGAAGTATGGTTTGCATCCGTCCATGCTGAAAGAGCGCATCGACTATGACTCCGGTGGGATCGAGAACGCAGAGGAGGAGGTCAAAGACGCCTAGCGTTATGTCGGAGAATCTGTGTGGAGACGCCGGTTAACGAGACGTGCCAGCCTCCTGGTTGCCGAGCTTCGAACCTTGGTGATTCGGACCCCAAAATCTTTACCGCTGACCCATTGCACAACGGCTTCGTCGATCTCCAAAGGTAGCGTGTCCTCTGGGTACTCCATTCGTAATGTGAGTCTCATTCCCAACCTGACTTGATGATCACCTTGAATGCGCCACCCTCCAGCGGAGATATCGCGGACAGTACCCTTTCCCAGAAAATCCTCTGAAAGGTAGTAACTCGAACTGTGAAGCATGACTCGCTGATAAGTGCGTAGCGTAAAGTGCTTTGACATCGGCGACACCCCCACAAAAAATAACCTCCTTCTTCAGCCTACGCTATCGCTATCTGTCAGGGGTACCGATAAGAACGACGCTCTCACTCCACCGCGGCGACGGATTGCTACGAGACTGCTGTTTGACAAATTGTGCCAGGCGGCGTTGTTCTTCCTGAGACGTGCGAATGAACTCAACCCCGAGTTTGCAACCGTCGACCCATCGAACAGCAGCAAGCGCTACGTGTAACGGCGTCGCACGATCAGGGAGGAACAGCCTAAGTTGAATGTATTCTCCGGCAGTCATGTTATTGGAGCTTTCGAGGAGGCACCCGGGGAGAGACAAATCCAAGATTCGACCTTCTCCTACAACATTCTCGCCCGCAAACATCACCGAGCAATCCACCGACACTCGTTGACTATAGCGCGTCTGCATGGTGCGTCCTCCTTGCTTTCTTTCCATGGGTGTTCCGAATTCAATGCTACTGGTGAATGAAACTATAGGCCAATGTGCGGGTGTGGCCTAGTCCCCGGAATTGCTAACCCTTTGGAGGGAGGGGTGCCGTTGGCGGAAACTGTTAACGGAATATGGAGGCTGATGAGGCAGGGGCCCTGACAAGATGGAGCAGAAGCCGTTGGGCCCCGATGCGATTCTTGAAGAGAAGGGGAGTATATTGGAGCTGGCGAGAGGAATCGAACCCCCAACCGGCGGTTTACAAACCAACGAAGTGACGAACGAGGATGATGTATCCTTATGCAAAATAACGAATCATGACCTCGAATAGGTGATGCTCGTTAGGCTAGAGCAGGGTGCTATGGTAGCAAAACGGTAGCAGGCTCAAGTCTTCGGTGGGACAGGCAAAGGGGGTGAGATTTGAAACCCCTACAGCACCCGAGACTGGTAAGTTGACATCTTATCTCATCGTACCGTTCTCAATCACTTACAGTAGAGGCAGAGGCAGGAGAGGAACCGATCTGACTCGATCTGGCAAGGTAGTCCTGCCACAATTTAGCCACATAAGTAGGCTATGGATTGTGAAGGATCAGAAGAGGGCTTGAAGGAGTGACTTGGCTGTGTTCCAGATTGCCAGCGAGCCAGAAGATGCGCTGATGATCCGCTCAAAACCTTCAAGGATCGTCACGCCGATTGCGGCCTGGCGCTTTTCCCTTGGCAGAGCAGCCTGATTTGCAAGGTGAGACAAGTGCTCGATGGCTGCTTTCTACTTTTCCGGTGACAGGTCTGACGATGCGAGTACAGCCTCACTGAGTACGTGAAGAGTGTTGGTGAGTTCAGGTGAACCAGCATTTTGAACGTTGTCGAGCGCCACATTCAGGCTTTTAATCTGCCCCGTGGTAATGGCTCCGATGACGCCGTTATCTACTCTGATGTTGTGCACCGTATTTCCAGTGTGAATGGTGGGTTGTGGAATTTCAAAACGAGCAACGACGCCAGAACCTCCAGTCATGGTTTCCATTTGGTCTGCTATCTGATTCAGCAGCGAGGCGTTGCGTGCGTACATTTTGTCTGCAATTCTCCGCGTGGTAACGGAGGAGCTCTCCTGCCTTATTGGCATGTGACCTCTTGTTCCCCTGCGGGAACGAAGGTTTTTTTATGCCCTCGTTTTTGTGGGATCCGCGTGGCCAGCGTATCGCCTGTGCCGGGGATCAACTGGAGAAAAGGGTGTGCCGAGACCTGCTGAAGGACAGCATCCAGACGTTCAACCCGTCGTTCAACAAAATCCGTCAAGGTGCGGGGAGGGTTGAGCATGCCGAACAGAATATGGGCATCCGCTCCACCCACGTCCAGATCCGCCAAAACCACCCGCTTGCCTTGCTGAGCCAATAAGATGGACAGATTGGCGGCGCGGTTTTCTTACACCGCCCTTGCCTGAGCCGATTGAAACGATCATCGCCATAAGGAATGGTCTCTCACCGTTGTATGTGTCGCCGGTTCTTCTTTCGGTCTGCAGGAACCAAAACCTTAGCCCCTATGCTTCACTCCGCGTTGCTCGCTCTCTCAAACTACAAGAAATTAAACTCGTCCGCACATTTTTCTTTAGATTTCTGAAGCTATTGCCGATACCGGAGGCGAGCTTTGATAAAGAACGGAGGAGCCATGTTCAAAATTGAGGAATCGGCCGACGGAGCGACGCTCACGATAATACCGGTTGGACGCTTCGACGCGAGGATGCATCGTACGTTCCTGGAAGCCTACACAACGCGGCCTGTCCCGTCGAGTCACTACGTGCTTGATTTTGCCCAAACGGAGTATATCGACAGCACAGGACTTGGCATGTTGTTAAAATTACGCGAGTTTGCCGGTGGCGGAAAAGCCCGTGTCCATCTCCTGAAGTGCTCCCCTCAAATTAAAAGCATTCTCTCTATCGCAAATTTTCACTCGTTGGTCACCATCCCATGAAAGTCCTTGTAGCAGACGATACGGTTGTGAATAGGCAGATTTTACAAGTCTTGCTGCGCAAGGACGGTCACAGCGTGGTGTTGGCTGAGAACGGGAAACAAGCTGTCGCCCAGTTTGAAAAAGAACAGCCGGAATTGGTCATTATGGACTTGATGATGCCGGAGATGGACGGCAAAGAGGCAACTTCGCTGATCAAACAGCGAACCGGCGCGCGCTTCGTGCCGATTATTTTCTTGACCGCCGTGACCGATGAAACAGGTCTGACCGAATGTCTTGCCTCCGGAGGGGATGATGTGCTCACAAAACCGTATAGTCTTCCCCTCCTACGGGCGAAGCTCTCAGCCTGGTCACGCGTGCAGGAACTCCACGCGCGAGTTACTGAACAGAAGCAGGAACTTGAATCGTATCGTGACCGCTCGCTCCATGAAATCGATGTGGCAAATGAGATTCGCACAAAAATTCTGGCGACTCCCTGCATGGAGCGAATGGGCATCAACTACCATGTGGCGCCTGCGACCATCCTTGGCGGCGATGTCGTATTAGCCGGGACGACTCCGACCGGCATTCTTCATGTCCTCGTGGGCGACTTCACGGGCCATGGGTTGTCCTCCGCAATCGGTGCATTACCGTTGGCCGACGTGTTTTATCGAATGACCGAACGAGGGCACGCGCTTGGGGATATTTTACGGGAGATCAATCGCAAGTTGAACCACACGATGCCGATCGGAATCTTCTGTGCAGCCAGCGCAATCGAAATCAATCCGGTCCGCAGCCGGGCATCGGTGTGGAACGGCGGGCTTCCACCCGTCTTGGTCATCAATCCGAGTGCGGGGGTTCGGTTGCAATGGGCATCGCAGCATCCTCCCCTAGGGGTGCTGTCTGCCCAAGAGTTCATGCCGAATCTGGAAACGTATGACATACAGCCGGGCGACCGAATGATTCTGTATACGGACGGCGTGATCGAAACGCGCAGCCCATCGGGGGATCTGTTCGGCGAGCCTCGGGTTCATGAGGCTGTCACGCAAGGTCCGGCGTTGCATACCTTCGAGAAACTCGTGGCCACACTCACCGCTTTCGCCAATGGAGGTGCCCAAGAAGACGATATTACGATAGTCGATGTCTCTTGCGATATCGTTCTCGAACGATCCGCAGTACGGGTTAATCCGCCCTCACGGGAGCGTTCGTGGCAGCTTCCCTGGCACATCGAGGTCCGATTGGGGCCTGACACGATGCGGACCGAGGATCCACTACCGGACTTGATGCAGCTAGTGAGCTTGCTCCCCGGCCATGCTCGACACCGGGAGCGCTTTTTCACCGTGTTGACGGAACTCATCTCGAATGCAATCGACCATGGCGTACTGGGAATACAATCGAATCTGAAAACGTCGCCCGATGGATTCGACGCCTATTACCAGGAGCGCGACCGACGCCTGGCCGCATTGCAAGACGGCTATGTGCAGATCTCCTTAACGCATACTCCATCTGCGAGCGGTGCCAGATTGATCGTGCGTGTCGAAGACAGCGGGGCGGGATTCGATGCTATCCACCCCGCCGCACCCTTGTCCATGAATGATTCGATGTTCGGTCGCGGGCTCGCGCTCGTCCGCGCACTGTGTCAGAAGGTGACATTCCATGGCGCTGGCAATTGTGTGGAGGCAATTTATAGCTGGGACTGACGACTATTGAAAACAGTGCGGCGTGCCTTAAGTCTAACGAGTATTCCTCCGATACATTAGTCGGAAGGGGTAGGCGCCGGTGACCTGCCTACGAAATCTGGTTCTTTCTAATAAGGAGAGAGTGTCATGCTGAATGCCATGCGACGATTTTTCCACGAGGAAGACGGTGCGGCGGCCATTGAGTACGCATTGATCGCATCTGCGATCGCTGTGGTCATCGCCACGGCAGCGTTTACGCTCGGCGGCAATATCAGGAACATGTTCACGCGATTGGCCGGCCTGATTCGCTGAACCCATGGCTTTGTCGGATCTCCCTTCGAGGTGACGATGGACATGATGCTATTCGTTCTGGTCGTGGTGATCCTCGGGGCGGTCAGCGACGCGGCGAGGGGCCTGATTCCGAATTGGCTCACGATGGCAGGTGTGAGCGGTGGCATCACCTTACAGACCGCACACGATGGCCTGAGTGGCCTGGTCGGTAGTCTGGCCGGGTACTGTGTCGGCATCGCTCTGCTGATCGGGTTCTATGCGTGCGGAGGAATGGGGGCCGGAGACGTGAAACTTCTTGGCGCGGTCGGAAGCTGCTTAGGACCGTTCGGCGTGATGCAGGCCGCCGTGGCCATCGCCCTGTTCGGCGGGCTCTATGCACTGGGCGTCAGTTGCCGGCACCGGGGATGGCGGATGATGCTGCGGTCCGTCTATGCAGGGTGTCTGACGATCGCGCTCACCGGTTGTCCGGCACCCTCTGCAACGTCGACCGGTCCAGAACCGTTGCTCCGGTACGGTATCGTGATCGCGCTCGGGACGACACTGACCCTGTGGTGGCGAGGAGATCTGGCGTTGATCTCTTGACGGATCGTATGAATAGCCGGGAGACGGTGGCACCCTGTCACCCCCACGGCGGAAGCAGAATGAACTTCTCAGCGGCATACCGGGGAGACCGCGTGACCCGTTATTAGGCCGGTGGTGACGTTGTATCGCGAGGAACATATCCATGGCGCTGACATCTCGGCAACGGGCACTCCTTGTGATCGGGCTGGGGGGAACGATCGGAGCGGTGAGCAGCCTACTCGCATATGGCTATGTCCAGCAACTACTGGATGAGACGCGAACCGAACTCAGCGCGAACAATCGAATGACGTCCGTCGCCGTGGCTGCCCACGCGCTTCCCTGGGGAACCGTGTTGTCCGGTGATGCCGTCCGTGTGGTGTCTTTTCCCTCCGAGAGCGTCCCTGATGGGACCTTCCCGTCGGACGATGAACTGATCGGTCGCGTACTGTTGACGCCGCTTGCCTCGCAAGAACCTATTCTTGTCTCGAAACTCGCGCCGACCGACGTCACGACCGGCGGCATCGCGGCCATCACCCATCCCGAGAAACGCGCCATGGCCATCAAAGTGGATGATGTCACGGCAGTCGGAGGGATCCTGAAATCAGGCGACCACGTGGACGTTCTGACCACCATGTCTCGAGTGCTGAACGGCGGCGAGTCAGCCACGAAGCTGGTGTTAGGCGACATTACCGTGTTGTCGACCGGATTTGATTCGTCTTCTGCCAAAGAAGATGAGTCGCTTCTCTCAGGCCAGAAGGTCTCGCGTACACCGCCGACCGTCGTCACGCTGGAGGTGACTCCCCACGAGGCGGAGCGGCTGTCACTCGCATCAATGGAAGGAAAAGTGCATCTGGCGCTCAGAAACCCGCGCAGCGCGACGACCGTCACGACACCGGGTGCGACCGTGTCATCGCTCTTCGAGGCCCAGAGGTCAGACCCACAGAGGACGTCTGAGACTGTGTCGCGACAACGAAGAATCGTTCGTGACCGGCCCTCCGATCGAATGATCCGCGCGAGCGCGAGGGAGCAGGCTCACGCATCGAGCGCCGAGCCGACGGCAGACGCGTCGACAACTGTGGGTACACTGCCTCGGCTTCAGCCCTATGTGCATAGTCAAGCAGCGGTGGCGACTGGTGCGGAAGCGGGAGGCGCGCTCGCGTCCCCCGACAGCACCGGCCTCAACAGGCCGGATGAAACCCGGACTCCCGCGCGCACGTCAACCGGCGACCGGGAAGGCAACACTGTGGCGGCGGCACCGGTTCAGGACGGTTCCATCGCCGACGCAGCGATCCGTCCGCCGACAGTGTCGGTGGAAGTAATCCGGGGCGCTTCACGGACGGAAGTAAAGTTTTAGCTGCTCGATAGGCAGAGAAAGGTATGTGACAGAGACAATGGGTGGCGTGCGGAATCAACAGGTGAGCTGGTGGAAACTGATCTTCTGGGGCGCCTTCGCTGTAATCTCGGCGCAACCTTGCTCGGCTGCTGAGTGGGAAACACGACCTGTCGAACGGGTGTCCGTCACGATCGGAAAATCGATGCTCATCGAAACGTCGGCATCGCTTGCCCGAGTATCCGTGGCCGATCCACGGGTGGCCGATGCGCTCGTGCTGAGCCCTCGTCAGGTGTACTTGATGGGAAAAACCGCCGGGGTGACGAACCTCACCTTATGGAACACCACCGGCGAAGTCTTTGCCGCCTATGACGTGGTGGTGTCTCCGGATGTCTCGCGCCTCCAGGAACATCTCCACGCCCTCTTTCCTGACGAGAAGGCCCTTCGAGTCATGACGACGCAAGAGCATATCGCCTTGAGCGGTACCATGACCAGTTCGGCAGCTCTGACACAAGTCCTCGCCGTGACCGAAACCTATGCGCCGGGCAAGGTGCTGAATCTCCTGCAGGTCGGTGGAAGCCATCAAGTCATGCTGGAGGTCCGTGTTGCGGAAATGGACCGGACGATGTTGCGGAGGATCGGAGTCAATCTCTCCTATGTGAACGGATCCGGCAGTCAATTCGGCGCATCGGTCCTCAAGAGACTGGCGTCCCCTCTTCCTTCCGGCGACGCCTCATCCGTCCTTTCGCCGCTCGGTGCTGTGCCGCCCTTCGGATTCGGGCTGGGGCAAGCCGTGAACGCCTTGTTTCGCTTTCAGAGCGGGTCGGCCAATTGGACCGGTTTCATCGATGCTTTGAAGGAAGACAATCTGGTGAAGGTACTGGCGGAACCGACGTTGATCGCCTTAAGCGGACAGGATGCGCAGTTCCTCGCCGGTGGAGAATTTCCGATTCCCGTCCCGCAAGCCTTCGGCGTGACCACCATTCAGTTCCAGAAATTCGGCATCCAGCTCAATTTCCGCCCGGTGGTGTTGAGCGCGCGCCAGATCGCCGTCACCGTGACACCGGAAGTCTCGGAGTTGGATTTCGCGAACGGGCTCTCGATACAAGGCTTTGTCGTGCCTGCGATTACGACGCGGCGCGCCTCCACCATGGTTGAATTGGAGGACGGCCAGAGTTTCGCCATTGCGGGTCTGCTCAGGGAGAGTGTTCGGGAAACGGTCTCGAAGTATCCGGTCCTCGGCGATATTCCCATCCTCGGCGCGTTGTTCCGCAGCGCGCAATATCAGAAGAATGAAACGGAACTGGTCATCATTGTCACGCCGCATTTTGTCAGGTCGATGACGGATGCGCAGATCACGCTGCCCACCGATGGGTATCTGGACCCGGACGACGTCGATTTTTACCTAAAAGGTCGCTTGCCGAGTCGACAAGGTAGCGCATCGGACATGCGTGGCGTGGAGGTGCCAGCCGGTCGTGAAGGAAAATCGCACGAGGCTACCGGCCTCATGATTCCCTGAGCATCGGTCCATCACGGGCGCCGGTGACAAGCAGACTGCCGTAGGAAGGAGCGAGGAAAATGAAACACGAAGCGATTTCGGCGGCCATGGCCTTGACGGCCCTGTTGTTGACCGGTTGCGCAAGTCCGCCGCAGATGCAAGAGAAATTCGGCAAATCGCTGGCGGCCCTGAAGGCAGCGCAGATCGGAACGTCGGACAGCCGGCGGAGTGACCTTGAAGCCTTGGATGGGCTGGCGGCGGAGATGGTCATGCGTGGCTATCGCAGAACGTTCGATCGTTCACAAGACGGTGGAATGGTTGCGCCACCGTTGCCTCCTCCGGGGATGAAAGAGGCGATCGGCGCCGCAATGCCTCCGTCGGCGGACAACGTACATCCGTAAACGGACCGCCTGATGCGTAAGCCCCCCGAGCTCGGACATGTCGAACACGACCGCCACTGCCTGGGGTGTACCGGAGACGTCGCCACGAATGCGCGTGAGGATGTAGGGGTGACGTTCCACCGCTATTTGTTCAGCCCTAGGCATTACGACAACCGCCGGTTCGCCAGCCGGTGGCCTCGATTGCCAGGCAGTATGAACCAGCGAGGCGCCGCTGCCGTTGAGTTTGCCCTCTTGCTTCCCGTCTTGATCATGGTTCTGTTCGGGATCATCGAGTTCGGCGTTGCGTTGTCCCGGCAACAGGTGCTGGCCACGGCTAGTCGGGAGGGGGCGCGTCTCGGCATTCGACAGTCCGTACCGAGGCCGACTGCTGCCGACATTCAGGCACTGGCACGCAGGGTGTTTACCCAGGCAGGAGTGACCGGCGTGACGCCCATGATTGCCGTCACTGGCGCGGGTGGCCCTAGCGGGACCGATCTGACCGTGACGGTGTCGGCACCCTATCAGTTTTATGTGATGGCAAATGTCATCCCGGCACTCAGAAGAACTGTGACGCTCCGCTCGCGCACGGTGATGCGACATGAGTAGATCGCCTGCAGCAGAAGGATTGCCCCGATCGTTGTGGCAGACCGATCGCGGGGCAGTAGCCGTAGTGGTCGCCGTGGCCATGACTGCGTTGCTTCTGGTCGGAGCAGTCGTCGTGGATATCGGTGCGGCGCTCTTGTCACGGCATCATGCCCAGGCGGTCGCGGATGCCGCGGCATTGGCCGGCGCGCGTCAGCTGGGCGGCATCTACGAACGCACGCCGAATACGATCGCGACGCAGATGCTCTCAGCCGTAGAGCAAACGCGCGTATTGAGGGCGGCGGCTCAGGTGGCGGACCAGAACCGGATCAACCTGGCGACGCTGACGCTTGCGGAACTGCGGATCGGGGCTTGGAATCCAGCGGCGCAACGCCTCGCTGCCACCAATATCGGCGCGGATGCCTTGTTGGTCCGCGCTTCCGGTCAGACATCGACCTTCCTGGCCGGTCTGCTGGGCATTCGCCGGCTGGATATCGCCGCAACAGCGACCGCTGCCCTCACGCCGCTCGGAGAGGTTCTTCCCGGCGGGTTGCCGGCTCCTGTGGGAATCGCGTCAGGATTCGTCGCGCAAGGCCCGATCGACGGCAAACGGGTAGTGTTCTACCAGGCCGGCAACATGGGCCCCTGTACGGGATGGACCACGTTTACTCAAGGGCCGTCCACCGTTGCGGGTCTTCGGACGGTGTTGTCGGGATTGACGGCAGGGAGCCTGAGCAGCCCGACGGCTACGGCCAATCGATCACAATTCCAGTTCGTTCGCGGCAACCTTGCCGCAATTTTTCCACAGATCAAAGCCTTGTACGATGCCAAGAAAAATCCAGCGACTGGACAGTGGGTGGCGGTTGTCCCGATCTACGAGCGCCGAGCCTGCCAGGCCCCGTCAGGCTCACTTCGTATCGCCGGATTTTCGACCGCGGTCATCACGCTGGTCTCCACACCGAACGGGCCGGTCCTCGAAGGCGTGCTGCGGAGCGGGAGTGTGGCCATCGGGCGGGGCGGCGGTCCCGACTATGGCACTAAGGGGAGTGTTCCCGGCTTGGTATCGTGATGGTTCTGAGGGCACGATCAGTCATGTGCCAATCTCGACACGCGACATGCTCGACTCACGGAGGTAGGTATCTATGACTGGTACGTCGAACCCCATACGTCCGCCTGCGGAGCCATCCGGATCCGGTCGGTCGATGGTCTGCGTGTTGGGCGCGCACAGCGGGGTCGGGGGCAGTACCGTCTCCGCGAACCTGGCGTTATGCGCGCAACGTCGCAGCCTGAATCGGGAATCAGCCCTGCTCGATTTCAATCTGTACGAGGGAGACTTGCACCTTCTCCTCGCACTTGAGCCGGAACACTCGTGGCGAGAATTGATGCGCGAGCCCCTCGCGCTGGACCCGACACTGTTGATGAGTGTGCTGGTCAGGCACGAGACGGGCCTTCATCTCCTGGCTTCTGATTATGACGGATTACGAGACGCTTCCGTGCCTCCCGACAAGATCGGGCGTCTGTGCAAGCTTGCGCAGTCGCTCTTTCCGATGGTGGTGGTCGACTGCGGCACAGTCCTCAATTCGGCTGTGAACATGGCGTTGACCTCCGCTACGACTATTCTGCTCGTGATGACGATTGAGGTGCCGTCGATGCGACGCGCCGTACGCATGATGGAGGCGCTGAATACGCTCGGGTACGGTCGTGAGCGCGTGATTCTCGTCCTGAATCGGTCTCGGCGCGAAGACCAGGGTCTGCAGGCTGAAGCGGAGGTTCTGCTCGGGCAGCCGCTCGCCGTGTCCATTCCGGATGTCCCGGAGGACGCGCGCGAAGCTCTCGAGACCGGGCGCGCGTTGTGTGCCGGAAGGAGCGAAGGGGCTGTTGTCCGGGCGTACGAACGCTTGGCGGCCCTCGTGATGGATCCCGCGCAGGCGCCTGCGCTTCAGCCTCCTTCCTGGGGGGCGCGGTGGATGCAGCGGTTGTGGCGCGATGCGGCATAGATCGGCGGATGACGCAACTCCCGACTATCGTTGCGAACAAAGACGGAGGATCAGATGGAGTTGACGGATAGTATGTCGGATTCGGCGTTCACGGGTCGGAATGCGCTCAAACAACGCATCCAAGAACGATTGTTGGCGCGCTTGGATTTTTCGGCGATGAGTCTCCTCGACCCCATCATGCTTCGAGCACAACTGGCGATGCTGGTCATGCAGATCTTGGAAGAAGACGGCGCCGCGTTCAGCGACACCGACCGGGAAGAGGTGATCAACGACGTGATGAACGAAATTCTCGGCCTGGGTCCTCTGGAGCCGTTGCTGCAGGACGAAGAGGTGAGCGACATTCTCGTGAACACCGCGACGCGCATCTACGTGGAGCGGGCCGGAAAGCTGTCGCTGAGCCCTAGCCGTTTTCGAGACAATCGCCATCTCCGGGACGTCATCGATAAAATCGTCGCCCGCGTCGGGCGACGTATCGATGAATCCTCGCCGATGGTGGATGCCAGATTGGAGGACGGATCTCGTGTAAATGCCATTATTCCTCCGCTTGCGCTCGATGGTCCGATTGTATCCATCCGGAAGTTCTGTCGAGAACGATTGCAGCTGGAGCACTTGGTGGCAGGGGGAGCGTTGACCCCAGAGATCGGCGAAATGCTCAAGGCAATGGTCTGCGGGCGGTTGAATATTCTCATCGCCGGCGGCACCGGTTGCGGGAAAACCACGATGCTGAATCTTCTGTCAGGATTTATTCCGGCGGAGGAACGGATCGTCACGATCGAAGACGCCGCCGAACTACAGCTGCGTCAGGATCACGTGGTACGGTTGGAAACCAGACCCTCCAATGTGGAAGGAAAGGGGGAGATCACGCAGCGGGATCTGGTCCGCAACAGTTTGCGGATGCGGCCCGACCGCATTGTCCTGGGAGAAGTCCGCGGGCCGGAAGCCTTGGATATGCTGCAAGCCATGAATACCGGTCATGACGGATCGCTGGCCACGATTCACGCCAATAGCGCCCGAGACGCGGTCACGCGCATCGAAACTATGGTGGCGATGGCCGGCCTCAATCTGCCCGTTCACATGCTGCGGCACTACGTCGCCTCCGCCCTGGACGTCATTGTGCATCTGAGCCGGCTCTCGGACGGAACCCGAAAGCTTATGAGTGTGCAGGAGGTCGTGGGTATGGAACAAGACGTTGTTGTGCTGCAGGAGATTTTTCGCTTCGAGCAGACCGGGTTAGACGAATCCAGGCGCGTGAGGGGACGGTTTCTCGCCGCCGGCGTGCGTCCGCACTTTATGACGCGGTTGGACGCTCTCGGGATTGCTGTGCCGCCGGACCTGTTCGATCCGAATCGTATTCGAGAGGTGTGAGAGGACACCCGCATGATTATCGCGACGCTGATCGTGGGTATCGCCTTGTCGTTCGGCCTTGCCGCAGCGGCAGGACTGTATCTGTGGCTGCCGTCCGGAACGGACCCCGCGTTGTCTACGCAGCGAGAGTTCCCGCGCACAGGCTCTGGCATGGGAGGAGCGCCCAACATCACGCGGATGCGCCGCTGCAGCCCCATCCCATGGGTCGACAGAACTCTGTCTTGGTGGCCCGGGATCGATCGGTGGGAGCGGTGGCGTCAGCAGGCTGGGGTATCCCTGTCTCTGGATTGGCTTCTGCTCAGCGTAATCGGGCCGACCAGCTTCATTTTTCTGTTGGTGGCGGTGGGTGGGCTCGATCCGGTGAGGGGAGGTATCGTCGTGGCTCTTCTGTGGGGTAGCGTTCGCGGTGTGCTGGCCACGCGCGCCACTCGAAGGCTGCGCGACTTTCAACGCCAGCTACCCGAGGCGCTGGATATGATGGGACGGTCGTTGCGGGCCGGCCATTCCCTTCTGGCCGGAATGAAAATGGTGTCGGATGAATTCCCCGCACCGGTGGGTCTCGAGTTTGGGCGGGTTGTGGAAGAGGCGACATTCGGAGTCCCGCTGGGCGATGCACTGAGCCATTTGACAGATCGATTCGATTCGGCGGCCCTCAGATTTTTTGTGACCTCTGTAATGATTCAACGCGAATCGGGTGGCAATTTGGCGGAAGTCATTACGTCGATCAGTCAGATGGCGCGAAAGCGTTTCGAGTTGGCCTCCAGGGTGCGGGCGGTGTCCGCAGAGGGGCGGCTCTCAGCGATGGTGCTCTTCGCCTTGCCGCTCGCTCTCGCCGGTATCCTCTACGTGATCAATGCAGAATATATTACGATTCTGTTTCAGGATCCGCTCGGTCAAACGATGGTCACCGTGGCAGGGATGCTGATGATCTGCGGAGCTGCGATCACCAAACGTATGGTGACTGTTCGCATTTAAGGAGTATGCCAATGGGTCCGTGGTGGGCGCTGGCCGGCGGTGTGTTGTTCGCGAGTCTTCTCATAGTAGGCGGGGGAACCCTATTAGCCGCGGAGAAGTTGCGGACCAGTCGTTGGCGGCGACGAATCGTGGGGACCACCGGAAAGGGCTCCGCGGCTGGCATAGACCGATGGAGACAGCTGGGTATTCGGCTACTGACAACCTGGGGGCGACGAGCGGCGCCGACTCGCACTGAAGGTGAGTCGGCGCATGTGCGCTTCCTCACGGCCGGCTTGCGGAGCCGGAATGCGCCGCTCCTGTTCTATGGCACGAAAGTGCTAGGTGCGACAGGGTGTCCGCTCGCCTTATTTTTCCTGCTGCAGCTGCTGACGGCTCATCCGTGGTGGAGTAATCTAATTATGGCCGTTGCCGGTTGCTTAGCAGGATGGTATGCACCGGATGTGTGGCTTCGATGCCGCATTGCATCTCGGCAAACACAAATCGTAGAGGGATTTCCTGCTGCCCTCGATCTTCTCGTGATATGTGTCGAAGCCGGACTTGGTCTTGATGTGGCCCTCAATCGGGTGGCTCATGAGATGGCGAGAATGCATCGGGAATTGAGTCAAGAGCTGGAAACACTATGCGTAGAGCTGCGCAGCGGGCGATCGAGGCAAGACGCGTTTCGTCGCGCCGCGCAACGCATGCAAGTGGAAGAGGTCCATGGTTTCATGGCGGTCGTCATTCAGACGGAACGATTCGGCACCAGCATCGGCCAGGCTTTGCGGATTCATGCGGATGGGTTACGGACCCGACAGGACCTGCGAGCCACAGAGATCGCGTCTCAATTGCCGGTAAAACTGCTCTTTCCGCTCATTTTTTTCATTTTTCCGGGGCTCTTCGTCATCCTCCTAGGGCCGGCAGTGATTCGAGGCCTTCGTCTTCTCAGCGATGCGGTCGCTCCCTGATACGGCCCAAACCGTCCCTCCGAATTCTTCGATGTCATACCGCCTTGACCCGGACTATTCATGAATACCTGTTCCGTCGTCCGATCCTCTCGCCCGGCGGGGCTTTTCTCGTTCGGCCTCCTCGACGGACTGCAAGTACGCCTGCATCGGCCTTACTTGCGAAGAGCCCCGGCGGACTTCGGTCTCGAACGCCTCGCGACGGCATTCATGAATAGTCCGGGTTAAGTCTATGCGCCGGCCGCCGATAACGGTTGTGATGAATAGTCGTCGTCATCCTGCATGGTATCTTGCCATGGCTCTGACAGGTGTGGTGTGCGGGTGCGCGGGGCAAGCGCCTCCTCCGCGGAGTCATCATGACGCCACCGCCGGACGGATCGGCGTAGGGGCTGAGTCGCCGAAGTCGGAGAACGGGTTCTCGCCGGTACCCCCGCTTCTGACGGCCGATGAGTATGAGCATCTTGCAGATCGATCCGTGGCCGGGAGGAATTTGACCGTTGCGATGGCGCAGTACGAGAAAGCGTTGCGACTGGACCCGGGGCGCGCACGGGTTCGAGAGAAACGCGGCATCCTGTTTCTTGAAAGGGGATTGGCCGAGGACGCCCTTCTGGAATTCAGGGCCATGGCCGATCAAACCCCGATTTCTGCTGCGGCGTTCGACGGGGAGGGGCGAGCGTTGGCGAGTCTTGGCCGGTTGGAAGATGCCCAGAAGGCGTTTCGCCGAGCCCTAACTCTGAATCCGCAAGATTGGCGCGCCTATGCGTGGCTGGGCATTGTTGCCTATGTTCAGGAACGGTATCCCGATGCTCTTGCCGCATTTCAAACCGCCTACTCCATCAAGCCGGAGCATCCTGCCCTGGCCAACAACCTTGGGCAAACCTACGTTGCATTGAGGCGCTATGATGACGCGATTGCCAGTTTTCGCTTGGGTGACCCGTATGCGCAGGATCATCCACGCCTCACCAAGAATCTCATCGGTGCACTGACATTGGCCGGACAACACGATGCGGCGGAGCAGGTTCGTCGGCACCAGGACCACGATGTGCCGACGAAAGCTCAGCACAGCCAGAACACACGTTTCAGCGAGTAAGACTCCCATCGGAAGCATACTCACTCAATACTAGCAGGCTGTTGACAAACCAACGAAGTGACGAACGAGGATAATGTATCCTTATGCAAAATAACGAATCATGACCTCGAATAGGTAGTGCTCGTTAGGCTAGAGCAGGGTGCGATGTTAACAAAACGGTACAGGGAGTTTGTCAAGTTTGCCCGCAACGTGGCGAGGTTAGCAGTTACCGCCATTGAGAAACTTGGGACCAGGGTGCTTGCGGACACACAACGGACACACTGACTCAAAAGGAGGCGTATGAAAATTCGAGCTTGCCATCTGTGCCGTCAGGTCATGTTGATTCCCAGTGGTGCACCAACCGTGACTTGCGATGCTTGTGGTTTTCCGATGACAGGGTACGCGTTGAGCACGTCGCGTGAGAGCGACACGGAGGAGTTGGAACAAACTACGGATTTCCAGCGACGCTAAAGTGACTCGCAGAAATTCGATGTCTGGTCGAATAGGACTCTGAGAATGGATATTGCCCACAAATATAATTACGTGGAGAGGGGCGATAACGTGTGGAGGAGGGGCAGCTAGACCACAGTGAGATCGCCATGCGCGAGGGCGGCTCGTACGAGCTGCGCCGCATTGGACGCCTGATACTTCCTCAATAGGCGGTGACGCACCGCTTTGATAGAATTCAGGGACAGGCCGAGTTGTTCCGCGATTTGATTCGTGCTCTTCCCGGACCATAGCCCGTCCAGGATGAGCCGCTCGCGCAAGGTCAGTGTTGGTTGCGGTCCCAGCCGAAACACCCTCTCCCTGCCTGTGATTCGTGATCCCATGCGTCCTTCTACTGGATACCTGTACCCATCATATTGTGACCGAACGAAATGGTCAATCAAGTGTGGACATTCGTCAGGGCTACCGTCAGGACGAAAACCCAGTGCGGAAGCATGGTTCCACGCGTCGAACAGGTAACGATCACGGGTGACACAGTTGCAGCCGTGAGACAAAAAGCGTATCGTTTTCGCCGACCAATAACCCCTCGATGACAGGGCCCTCGTGGGTTCTACGGTCCTCAATTGATCGCCGGTGAGGCAATGGGAGCGCTCGAACCATGATTATCGTGAATGACGTGATGCGAGACGCCACGGTCCGTGGGGTGCAATTGATCCCTGGCGGGCATCGAGTCATGCTGGAGGTGGCCGCACGAGAGTTGCCTTTCTGGCAGGACATGATCGCGAGCAAGCGGCCACTCCACGTCGAGGCCCTCTTAGAGATCTCCACACTGGCCACCAACGACACGAACCTGAAGAGTCTGCAGGGCGTCTATGTGGCAGACATGCTCCTGAAGAATGATCCTGACCACCTCCACGTCCGGTTGACGTCAGCGGATTCCCCGCGACCAGTGGAACGTGGGGTCGAGAGAGGCGCTTGACGCAGGGCGCCGTCCACGGCGCGCTGTTGCTCAGGATCACGGCATGACACCGGTCGAACCACGGCTCTGAGAGGTGCCGAATGGTGAGGGTTGACGGGCAGGTGAGCGAGGCGGTTGTCACCAATGTCGACACGGAAGTTGAAGGGACGATGGGCATGCTGTTTATCGATCTCCACGCCCCAATCAGCGAACTTGCGCACTGGAAGAGCGGCCACCGACTCCGTGTGGAAGCGAGATGGAAGCCGAAGTATTTCCTTTTTCCGCTTCATCCGTCGTTGACCGAAATACTGGCATCCTGTTCTGTGAATGGTTCATTCATTGCGCACACGTATACCCTTGAAAATCGTCTCTGGATTTTATTGCAGTCTGCCGGAGAATTGAAGCCGCTGCAGAGGTAGGTGATCAAGTTAGACGGCATGATTAGCGAGAAAATCTATTATATATCAAGCGAATAGAAGGAGGTTGGTTGGTACGATCGTTATCGTTCCCAACATTCAATGGCCCTCAACTTTTCACGATATTTATCCGATAACTATCCATGGTGCTTTTGCGCCTAGTCCGTTTCAATTACCATTCGAGTGGAGCCTTCCTGTGACCATTATGATCGTGGAAGACAATATTGTATGCGCGAAATTGGTCGAGGGGCTGCTCCAAAAAGCCGGTTATCAAACGGTTGTCGTCAATATCGGTAAAGAGGCGCTGGAGTTCCTCCCTACGCTATACAAGGTCCAGCTCGTCATCACGGACTATCTGATGCCGGAAATAAACGGTATCGAGCTGATTCAGCAGTTGAAAATGCTTCCCGGCTTGAGGGACATTCCGGCCATCATTCTCTCGGCTCATTGCGATATCCCTACCGCCAAGATAGCGCGAGGTCTTCATTGCAATAGCATCCTTGTCAAGCCAGTGAAGAAAGAACAGTTGTTAGAACGGGTAGAACAAGTGCTGAGCGTCCAACCTCTGGTGTTGCGTAGCAAGTTTGATGTGTCCGACAGCTTACAAATCGGCGACGAGGAATATCAGGAGTTGAGTGACATGTTTGCCATTCAGGTAAACGAAACCATTCCCTATGCAGTTCTGGAGGAATCCACATCTAACGAGCCGATCTCCGGAGCATTAAATCAATCACTGGGCGCTCTGGCGGAGAGCGCCTGTCTGCTCGGCGCAGACAAGTTCTCAAGCCTCTATGCGAAACTTCTGGCCGAGGATGCGTTGACACGATCACAGCTTTCTGCCCTTGTACGGGCATTGCAGGAATTATCATTGGAGTTTTCGGCGCGTCGTGGTTCGAAAAAAGTAAACGACCCAGCCAAAGCCCCGCCCTCCGAAGAAGCGTCCGCCGCCTAAGTCCTGTTTCGTGCTTCGCAGCCCCCTGCGGAGATGCAGATCTGACTGTTCCCAAATCTTGCCTCTCACCCGACGTGAATCAGTAAGCATTCCGCCGTCAGCAAGAGTTATTCCCCTTATTTTGTCGACGCCTCATCGCAGTAATGGGCCAAGCCAAAATCTGCGTTTGGAGGCAGGCCCCGGCGCGATGCTGTCGTTGGGCGAGAATCGGCTACGATTGGGCGGACGCCGTAGATGTTGCTTCGCAAAGGCAAGGTTGCCTTTTTCGACATGCACCGTATGGTTGTGAGAGACCTATCTCATAACTTCAAGAGAAGCGGTATTGGTGGGCCGACGCCGGCAGCACGTACAAGCGAACATGAAGCGTCGGATTCTGTTTCTGTGCAAAGACAATTCGACGAGAAGCCGAATGGCATAGGCACTGTTGCAGCCAATTGCGGAAGATTGCTTCCAGTGAGCAAGCGCGGGCACACATCCCGCTGGATTCAAACCCTGTAACTGTGGAAGTGATGAAGGAACTGGGATCTTTCGCACATTCGATTCAAGCATGTAGAGGAATTTATTTGTCAGCCGTTCGATCATCACATCACTGTAGGATCGTGGGAGAGAAACTTTTTCCAATTATGCCTGAGGTTCATCAACTGCGGCACTGGAGTTCCGACGATCCCGCTGCCACCCCAAACAACGCCGTGATGTCTTTCAGAGAGTGCGGGACGAAATTATCGATCGACTGTGTCTATTTGGGGGCGATGTGGCACAGGTTCCGATTGCGGCCATACAATGTTATTGATGCAACCCTCATAACTCTCCCAAAGCAGCGAGACTGGCGTAACCACTGGGGACGTTAGGCAACTACCCAGGGAATTAGAGCCGTTTGGACCTGTCTGGAGTTTTTCGGCCCTAGAGCATTTTTTTGCAATATTATGCCGTATTTTTGATCGCGGCATCACAACCATTTGGCTCACTCTGGTTCCATTCGCCCTATCACGGGCCATCGTTACTTCGAGAGAAAAATCTGAATCGCCGCTACTAGCGCATTGTTTGGTCATTCCATACTTGCCGCACGTTTTTCGTACAACCGTTTTGCATAGCTGTCACACGGTGCTCCTCGTGTTCTGAGGAACACTTCGGATGGATGACGTAGTGTCCCTTAGTGTCCCCTGTTGTCCCCTAGTGTCCCCGAACGGGCCTCTTTCACCACCGCACGCCGATGCGTATGGTTTGACCATGCATCGAGCGACGAAACGTAAAGGAGATGTGATGGAACAAACATGGTTAACCGTCGATGAGTTGGCCGCCGTCCTCAAAGTCAGTCCAAAGTCGATCCGCCGGGCCTACCGCAAAGGCGAGATTCCGGTAGATCGATTCTGCCGATTTGTACGTTTCGATCTGGCGCGCGTGAAGGAGGCCCTGAAGGCCAAGGGGCGTGGTCAGACCTTTGTGGTGTCCATGAGGAAGGAGGGACAGCGCAGCGCGACCGACGGCGCCAGCGGGCGGCGCGCGCAGCGGACCAGCCCCCGACTTGGTAAGACGGGGGCGTCTATCGCACAGAAGCCAAGGAGGAAGAAATGACCGGTTCCGGAGGATTCACCCAAACCATCGATTGGCTGGCCTTCACCCTGCCAAAAGCTGAGGTCGCCGACGTGACTAAGCTGATTGGTGGCGACTGGTTCCAGAGTGAGACCGGCTTTCGCGGCTATCCCGTCGCCCAGCTCATGACGCAGGGCAAGACCGGAGTCGGCAAATTGGGGACGGGTGCTCCTCGCAGCCCGAAAGAAGTGCATGTGGATCTGTCGGCGGGGATTGTCTCCCAGTGGGATGAAGCCAAGCTCAAGACGGTCCTGGCCTGGATCTTCACGCAGAAGGGCCATGTCACCCGCATTGATGTGGCCCTGGATGACCGGGAGGCGACTGTCGCAGTCGAGACGGTCCGGCAAGCCGTGGAGGCCGGACAGCTCGTGAGCCGGTCCAAGCAATTCAAGGTGATTCAGGCTTCAAATCATCGCGAGGGCATTCGGACCGGCGAGACGCTCTACTTCGGTAGCCGTGAAAGCCAAAGCATGCTGCGGGTCTATGACAAGCGGTTGGAACTGCAGAGTCGTGGCCGGGAAGACGCGGAATCCTACGGCGTCCGGTGGGAAATGGAATTCAAACAGGATCGAGCCCAAGCCTGCGCCAAAGCTTTACTGACACTGGACGCTGAAGATTGGCGCGCCTTTCTCGTGGGAGTGCTCCGCTCTTATGTGGATTTCCGAGAGACCACACGAGAAGCCGAAGCGTATGAAAAATATCGGGCTCCTCTCTTGGGTTGGTGGGAAGGCTTAACCGAAGGCTTTAGGCGCTGTCGGCTCGTGGTCGAACGCATTCAACAGCGGCTGGACGATGTCGTCGCGTGGTTCGCCAACGCCCTCAGCCCTATGCTCGCCGTGGTCGTGGCCTGTCGCGGTGATCAGTTTTTGACCGAGATGATTTATGCGGGCACGAAAAGATGGAACCAAAAACACTATGCCCTGTTGAAGCAACGCAAGAAGGTGGTGACGCCCTATGTGCTTCATCTCAAGCCTCGGACATGACTACGTGTATATCCGCGCCTGCCCAGAGTGTAAGGCCGCCGGAGCCTGGGGTGAGTTTCGGAAGGGAAAGTTGTTTGTGATCTGCACAACCTGTCGTTTCCAATTTCAGTTGCTGCCGAAAGTCCGGCTTGCGGGCCGGGGCGTGTGGGTCAGGCGCAGAGCTGATCCGAGGGTCTTTTCACAATCAGGAGGGTCGGACGATGCAAGTCAAAGCAGAGGGAGCCGTGCAGGGGTATGTGGAGCGGCGGAGTCGGGAGGGGAAAGTTTTTCGGTCGGTGGATCTCTATGTGAAGGGCAAAGATCCGGGGGTGCTGCGATTGGGGATACCGGAGGATCAGATGTCACTCATTGAGGTCTGTAAACAAGCCGAGGGCAAGCAGGCCAAGGTGTCCATCGAAGTGCGAAAGTTCGAACAGACCGGGCGGATGTTCTTCGATCTGTCTGGATTGGAAGTTCTGAAGTAACGGCAGAGGGAGGAAGGCCGGTGGATCTGACGATCATTCTCGTGGCGGTCCTGTTACTGGCCTTCCTCACCGGCCTCGGAGTCGGACGATTGTGAAACTGCTGTCTTTAACCAGTTATCTGACGTTCATCTGGGCACTCTTTTTTTCCTTCTGCCTGGCACCGGGAGAATCCTTGGGCCAGACAGCGACGCAGTATTCGAGGGTCGTCGCGCAAGCAGAACGCATCGCCTATCTGGCCGCGCAACGGTCGGCGCTGGCCTCCCAAGTCGCCGCCGCAGCCCTGGCCCCCTCGGCCACCTCGTTGGCCGTTCGCATGGTTGCCGGTCCGGTTGGTTGGGCCGCCCTCGGGGTCAGTGCAGGCTTGGTCCTGGCTCAAATGTATTATTCGCAGCCGGATCTTGCCGCCATCAAACAGGCGGCGTCTCCCCCGACAGGCAACTGGACCTATTCGTACAATGGGCAGACCTACACCATTCCGAATCACAACATCGCGGGAAGTCCCGCTCCCGCACCAGTCTGTCCCGGTGGACTCATGTTCGGCTATTTGGGCAGTCCGACGCCGGGCATGACCTCCGCCGGACCCACGAACTGGTGGTGTCCGCCGAGTCCTGCGCAACAAGTCACCGGCACGCCCACGGCATCGAACATTCAGCAGTACCTCTTGGCGCAATCGCCCAGTTCACCCAATGCCATCGAACAACATTCGAGTCCAGTCGGCACCACCGGCACGACGCAGCCAGCGGACAATACGGTCTCGCAGCCAGTCAGTCCGACCGAGATGCCGACGACCGTCAAGCCCAAACCAGTCCCAGTCGGGGATATCGTAGTGGCAGACAATGTGCCGCCTCCGGCCAGTACGCCGCAGCAGAATACGCAGCAGCAGACGACGACCACGACGACGACAACCACGCAGAACCCGGACGGCTCGACGACGCAAGAAGAAGAGACCCAGGCGACGACATCCTGCACCGTTGGATCTCATGAGAGTCGAACCTTCGGGACGGTCTTCCAGGAACATCAGACCCGCTGGGGCACGAGTGGCCTGCTTGGCACGCTGAATCTCTTGAAGTCGCTGACCTGGCCTTCCACCTTGCCCGTGATCGCGCTGCCTTCGGCCTTCTTTGGCAGCCAACAGATCGATTTTAATCAATGGGCCTGGTTCTTCACCGTATTGCGCACACTCGTCATTGCGACCGCCTCGATCGCCGCCTACCGCATCATCTTTGTCGGAGGTCAGACGAGCACATGACGGCCATTCTGACCCTCATCTATTGCTGGCTGCAGGAGTTCTTCTTCTCCCTCACCGATTGGGGCCTCGGGATCTGGGATTCGCTGCTCTCCGTGGCGGACAGCACGCTCGCCACCATCGGCACGGCAGGGCTCACCCTGCCGGTGATTCCCGATCAATATGCGTGGGTGCTGGGCGCGACGGGCATGAGTCAGGCGCTGGCCATCCTGGCGAGCGCCATGGGGACACGGTTCATTCTGCAAACCATTCCATTTGTGCGGTGGGGCTCATGAACCAGCTCGTGATGGGGTGGGCCTATGCCTGGACCGTGGTCTTAGCCCTGTGGATCTGGGTGTATCTGAGGAGTCTTCGATGATCGAACTGTATGAAGGCGTGCCAGGCTCGGGGAAGTCGTACCACGCGATCTGCGAGAAGTTTCTGCCCTGGGTTCGCCAAGGGCGTCGGCTCTATATCGCGGTCGATGGCATCTATCTGGACCGGTTGTCCTTGTTTACGGGCATCGAGCTTTCCGCTCTCGAACAACAGATCACGATCTGGAAAGACTCCGTCGAAGTCTTGCAGGCGTTCCAACATGTCGAGCCCGGCTCGGCGGTGATTATCGACGAAGCACAAACCGTGTTCCGGTCCATGCAAAAGGTCGAGCCGGGCCTCCTGCGCTGGCTTGAAACCCATCGGCACTATGGCGTCGATATTCTGCTCATGAGCCAGGATTTCCGGCAGATGTCCCAAGGCGTCACCCGATTGATCGAAGCCACGGTGAAGTTTCGGAAACTCGCCTTTGTGGGTCTCGCAAAAAAGTATCAGGGTAAGGTGCGCGGGAACCCGGAAGATAACGAAGTGATTCGCGCCTTCGTGGGAACCTACTCACCGGCGATCTACGCCTACTATTCGAGTTATGCCTCGGCGGCGATTCGGGAAGAGCAACGCAGCCATACCGTCTTCAAGTCGGCACGGGTGGCCATCGGGATTGCCGCAGGCCTGTTTGCCATTGGCCTCATGTTCTGGCGGCCCTGGTCGTCCCTGAGTGCAACCAAGCCGACACCTGCCGCCGGATCGACCTCTATCCCGAACGTGGCGGCGGGGGCAGTCCCTTCCAGCTCTGCAAGCCTGCTCAACCCGTTGGGCGTAGCTCCGTCGGTGAGCACGACTCCGCCAGCACCCAGGCGCACCGTGCGAATCCTCGGCGGGGCCGGAATGAGTCAGAACCGTCAAGGCTGGCGCTATCTCTTGGACAGCGGCGAGATCCTCACGGCGGCGCAGATTACCGGACGGTACGGCCTCATGGTCTCTGAAGTCTATGAGGAGGGCTCGATGCGACTGATTGGCGAAGGGGTGTTGTATGGACCTGCCGGCGATTGAAGCGATGACCTATTTCACGGCGATCTTCTGGCTCGGTGGGTTTGCCGTGGGCCTGATTATCAAGTTGATTCTGCCTCAGAGCCACTGAGGCGCTCGACCGTCGGCGAGGAGTCCGACGGCGTGGGTGGACGTGACCACCAACAGCACAAGGAGGTGCCGTATGAGGGGATGGGGTTGGGTCAAAGGGCTTGGGGGCCTGCTCATGGCGTTCGTGTTCGCCCTGGGTGTCCCGGCGCTGTCGCAGGCGCAGTTGTTTCCGGTCTCGGCGGATGTGGCCACGGTGCGGGCCGATCTGCTCTTGTGGGCCACGGCCTTGATTGGCGTGGCACTGGCGATCTACGCCTTTAAGCGCGTTCGCGCCATTGTGGGCTAAGAGAGAGCCCATCGAGGCAGGCTGGCAGCAGCCTGCCTCCTTTTTCGCATCATATGACAGCATGAACAGGGTAACGACAAAGGAGTGCACGGATGACGGCGCAACAAATTCAAACGATCGGCAATGCGCTGGCTGCCGACCTGGTCGCCTGGGGAACGGCCGCGATTGGCCTCGCGCTGGTGGCCGCCGGGGCGGCTTGGGTGTTGCGGCTGCTGCGCTAAGCGCCGGGCCACCCCTGGTCGGCGAAGCTGTAGTAGCGTTCTTCGGCGAGGATGAGATGGTCCAGCAGCGGAATGCCAAACAGATCAGCCGCCTCGCGGAGCCGTTTGGTCAGGACGCGATCTTCTGGGCTGGGTGTGACATCACCAGAGGGATGGTTGTGAGCGCAGAGCCAAGCACCGGCATTCATGAGTATCAGCGGCTTGAAGACTTCGCGGGGATGCACAATGGCCAAGGTCAGCGATCCAGTGGAGACCACATTGATCCCAATGAGCCCATGCTTCGCATCCAGGCCACAGATGAGGAACTGCTCCCGGTCCAACCCGGCAAACAGGGGCCTGAGGATGGCGGCAGCGCCCTCCGACGTATGCACCGATTCCGCAGCCGGAATGGCACGGCCCTCGCGCACGAGGGTCACACGGTACCGAGGCACTCCGTAGCGCGATTTCGGGCTCAGTGGCCGTACACCGTTCGAAGAACCGAGAGAACTATCAACGGACATGTCCGCCTCCTTCTGAAATTATGTTCTAGCCCCACCCTTCACAAACCAAGGGTGGGGCGTAACGAAGGCGGCGGCACGGGGCTCTCGCAGCGGACAGGCCTGGAGGGGCGGAGACCGGCACGGAGGGGACCGGGAAGGCCTGTCCCGCTGCTCTTTAGCCACGGGTCGCACCCGTTGTGCTCTTGAAGACTGAGGGACGGGTTGGAGTCATAGATAGCATTATCCGGAAGAGGGTAAATGCCTAATGCTAGGAATACATTCATGACTGATTATCAATCTGCGATAAACACGCTCTCAAAAACTCTAGAACGGATACCGAGGTCAGAATTGCCCGTCGTGCTGGGAGAGCTGGAGCGTATCAAGGCGGTTATTTGGGCAGAGTTTATGACCACAGAGAAGGGGGAACCAGACGAGGCTTTGCTCGACATGTCAGATGTCGCTGTACGATTAAAGATTCCTTTGTCACGGGCCTATGAACTTGTACGCCAAGGCAAATTGAGGGGTGTGCGGGTCGGAAAATATGTGCGCGTTCTACCAACAGTGCTCAAAGAGTATCAGGCCTCGCTCGCTACAGCATAAGCGGCTGGATGCTCGTCCTGCGCTTGTGGTAACGTCTGGTCGGGGAGTGATTTTTAATGGCGTGTATTCGTAAACGTCGAGGCAAGTGGATTGCGGATTGGCGAGATGGTTTTGGAAATCGGAAGTGGAAGACTTTCGAGACACGCCGGCAGGCTGAAGACTTTCTTGATCAGGAAAGACCAAAATCCAGACAGTGGCAACGTTCGGCAATGCCACTCGATACGACGGTAGCCACCTACAAGACTCGCTGGCTCGCTTCCATTCAGCCAACCATAAAGCATAGGACCCACGTCGGCTATGATCGGCTACTGACAGTTCATGTCATTCCTGTTCTAGGCGCCATTCCGGTACAACGTCTCCACAGATCCCAAATAAAAGATTTCCTCGCCGCGAAGCTTGCCGTTGTTGGACCAAATTCGCTCACGAAGAACACGGTTCGCAATATTCATGCGACCTTGCGGGCTATGCTTCGTTCTGCGGTTGATGATGGATTATTGATAAATAACCCCGCCGAGAAGTTGGGGCGACAGTTGCGGTTGGTCACTCCGAAGGTGACGCGACAAGAAAACATTAAGTCCATGACTCGTGAACAGCGACTGTGCTTTCTGGTGCAGGCACAACAAGACTGTCCTCGGCTCTATCCACTCTTCGCAACGTTGGCAGGCACCGGCATGCGTCTAGGGGAGGTGGTCGCACTTCAATGGAGCGATCTGGATTATTCGAGTCGAGAGATAAGAATCGAGCGGGCATTCTCAGATCATGCAACACATGGAGGGATACAGACGCCCAAGTCAGGCCATGGGCGAACTGTTGATCTGTCCCGTAGCCTCATAGAGATTTTGAAAGCTCACGAGTGTTTGACGAGGCTTTCAGTACCCCAGAGAAAGCGGCATGCAATTCACGACTGGGTTTTCCCCACGAGTGGGGGACAGCCCTTCGATGGCACAAATCTTCGTCGTGTGATGAAGGACATTTTAAAGAAGGCATCGCTTCCCTTGCACTTTACCCCACATTGCTTGAGGCACACCTACGCTTCGCTCATGCTGCAACAGGGTGAGTCTATCGTCTATGTTCAACGGCAACTTGGACACGCGAGCATTCAGCTCACGGTCGATACCTATGGGAAGTGGTTACCGATGGGGAATAAAGGTGCGGTGGATCGCTTAGACGGCGAGATTGGTAGCAGAACGGTAGCAATGCCTAGTTGTGCAAGCAGCGCTTCCTCTATTTCTTCTCTCCAACCTTCTGACAGTTCAATGTATTTTATGGAGCTGGCGAGAGGAATCGAACCCCCAACCGGCGGTTTACAAAACCGCTGCTCTGCCAATTGAGCTACGCCAGCCCGTGTGACTATTTTCAGATTTCGAATGCTTCAAAATGATGGAGAACGAGGAACCCTACATGGCTTGTGCGAAGCTGTCAAGATGCGAGGAGAATCTTCAGCCTGCTGAGCTCTATCCTGCCCGGTCCTGATCCATATTTCCCCAGTGGCCCACTTTTGCTTGAATAAAGTCTTGATTCCCAATAAGCTGAATTCGAGAGACGTTATGATGCTGCGCCGTGGTAGGGCGATAGCTACGTTGGGGGCGTCAGCCCTTTAGTCGGACGTCCTCGATTTGCAGAGAGGAGCCTGCTTGATGAGTCAATCGCATATTCTTGTGATCGATGATGACCCTGCAGTACGCCAGCTTTTGGCGGAGACCCTGACGGGTGAAGGCTATCAGGTTACGGTTATGTCTAGTGGTCTGGAAGGGGTCGAAGCGGTCAAGGACCAGCCGGTGCACGTGGTGTTGACCGATCTGCAGATGCCGGGGATTGACGGACTGGAAACCATAGATCGCATTTCGAAAATCGATTCGAAAATTATTGCGATCGTCATGACCGGATACGGCACGATTGATTACGCCGTGCGTGCGATGAAAGCCGGAGCGTTTGACTTCATCACAAAGCCGTTTGAGCCCGACACGGTGACGGTGGTTGTGCGCAAGGCGTTGGATGTGTACAAGCTCAAACAGGAAAATCACCTGTTACGAAAGGCCGTACGGGATCAATATCGCCTCGAGCACCTGGTCGGGACCAGTGCGCCGATGCGAACGGTATTGGATTTTGTGGAAAAGGTGGCGGACAGTGACAGCACCGTGCTCATTGAAGGTGAAAGCGGTACGGGTAAGGAGTTGATTGCGCGCATGTTGCATTTCAACAGCATGCGTCGGGAGCGACCGCTGGTCCCCGTCAACTGCGGTGCGATTCCCGAAACGTTGCTTGAATCAGAATTATTCGGCCACGAAAAGGGGGCGTTCACCGGAGCCGCGCACACTCGACTTGGACGGTTCGAATTGGCTCACGGCGGAACCATTTTCTTGGATGAAGTCGGTGAGATGAGTCTCCCGTTGCAGGTGAAATTATTGCGGGTGTTGCAAGAGCGCTGCTTTGAGCGTGTCGGTGGTACCAGGACCATCAATGTCGATGTGCGCATCATTGCAGCCACCAACCAGGACCTCGCCCTGGCCGTCCAAGAACGTCGTTTCCGGCAGGACCTGTACTATCGCTTGCATGTGATCCCTATCCACATTCCTCCATTAAGGGAGCGCCGAAGTGACATTCCGCTTCTGGTGACTCATTTTATTGCCCAGTTTAATCAGTTGCGGAGAACGGAGATTCTCGGAATGGAGCCGGACGCGCTGGCGCGAATGACGGAAGAGGAATGGCCGGGCAACATCCGCGAGCTTGAAAATATGGTCGAACGCTTGTGCGTGTTGAAAAAACGGGGAATGATTACTCTGGCTGATCTGCCTGAACGCGCGGTGAAAACGGCTGGCGGCAAGTCGGTCGAGTCGCCGGAGCAGTTTATTCGCTTCTCGGAGGATGGCATCAATTTGACGAAAGAATTGGAGCATTACGAAAATAGGCTGATCGGTGAAGCCTTGCGGAAGGCCAATGGCATTACCAGTCGAGCGGCACAGTTGCTTCAAGTGAATAGAACCACGCTGGTGGAAAAACTCAAGCGGAAGGGATTCGATCCCAAAAGCCACGGTTATCCCATCCAAAACTAGATGGAGGGGTGCGGCCGTGCATATGTCATTTTTTTGACCCGCTTGATCCGATGCCTGTCGGGATTTCTGACGACACCTGTACGCACCGTCCTCGCGTCTTGCTAAATCTTCAAGTCACACCTGGATTTCCATCATTCCGATAGGGGCACAGGACTTGCTGATTCGGCCCCTGTGCGATTCCTATTCACGAGATCTCAGCATACGCAGGCCTTCGCTGCACTGGCGGTACTCCTCACCTTCCTGTTCCCCCTAGGTGTAGTTCCTCCCACGGCTTGTGCTGGTGTCCCGGCGATGCGTCAAGAACTGCCGGCCATGATGCCGGAGCCCTCAGAATTGGTTCGAGGCGTCCTGCCCGATCCCGGTCCTCGCTTTGAACGTGTAACTGAACTTCCGGAATGGTCTCAGTTCGAGCGAGGCCTCGGCATGTTCAAGCATGGGCAGTTTCCGGAGGCTCGACTGCACTTCGACAACATGCTGCGCGAGCATGGGGATAGTCGTCTGAAATCCGCGATGCAGGCGTTTCTGGCCGACAGTACGTTGAGAGGCAGCGATCGTGAAGTGCGGCCCTTGGAAATTATCGATCAATACAAGACGTTGATGCGCGAAGAGCCGCATGCGACCAATGCCAAGCGGGCAGCCTGGCGGATCGGTGATGTCTACCGTATGGAGGGCTGGTATCAGGAAGCGCAAATTGCCTATCAGCACGCCCTGAGCTTGGCGGAGCGGGATTCGTATGATGCCAATCGCGCCATGTTGGGCCTGGGCTATGTCTTGCGCGGCTTCAAGAATTGGAAAGAGAGTGTGCAAACCTTCGAGCATGTCTTGAAGCGCACCGTTGATCCGACTCTGTTGGTGTCCGCCTCACTCGGGCAGGCACATAGTCTGTATCGACTTGGCAGAATTAAGGATGCGGACGCGCTCTTTGACAGTATCAACAGCCGGTGGCCGGCCGCTCTTCGACGCGATCCCGTTGCGCTGCTCCGCTACGCCGACACAGCCGGCGACGCGCAACGCGGCCCCGTCGTTCGCGAACAACTGCTCCACTTTTACAATCTGTACCCCTCTCGTCCCGAAACCCCCTTTGTGTTGACGCATCTCGCGGACAGTTACAAAGACGCCGGACGATGGATCGAATCCAGCATCTTCTACGCGGCACTGCTGAGCCAGTATCCGAACGCGCCGACGGCGCCAACGGCCCGTCTTCGTTATGCCGATGTGCAGGAGCATCTCGAGCCTGAGGGAGAAGAGCTGAAGCTTCGGCACACGATCGCCGCACATCTGCATAACATTCCCTTAAAGCCGGGCGAAATGATGAGTCCGCGGCACGTCTTCGAAGAGAGCGCCAAAGAACATGAGGATTCGACCGTGGGTAGCGAGGCATTGTTCCACCTCGGGGAAGCGTTGGAGCGGGCAGGCAAATGGGACGATGCGTTACGCGCGTATGAACAAGTCGTAAAACGCACGGGAAAGTTCGCAAATGATCCCTGGCCGGAGAAAAGCGGTACGCAGGTAGTCAGATTTCTTCGCCCGCGTCTCGAGGCCGCGCAAAAGGCGGGTGACGATTTTGAGCTGATCAACCTGTTCCATCGACATGGCCCCTTTGCAGACCGCCTGTATGCCGGCACCGAATTATTGCTCAAGATCGCAGAGGCGCATCGCCGCCTGGGATTCCCCGTTGAGTCGGCACGACTCTTTCAGGCGTTGATCAGAGATCCTAAATCCGAGGCCTTTCATGAAACCGCTCTGATGGGGCTGGGCTATAGCTATTTGGAGCAAAAAGACATGCGTGCGGCTCGGGCCGTATTCGAACGGTATCGACTCCAATTTCCCACGGGGCGGTCCGCAGCGGAGGCGTTGCGGGGAATTCTGACGGCGTACGAAGGGGAAGGGAATACCGGGGCGCTACTCAAGCTCGGGAGACAGTGGCTCGCCCACAATCCTCGCCATCCCGAACGTGCGCTGGTGCAAGTGAAACTGGCCGGTTTGTTCGCGCAAGCCAAACACGATGTGGAGGCAGCCGCGCTCTACGAGAGCGTCGTCAAGGCAGGTGTGGATCTCTCCGCCTTAGACATCTTGCGGCATGCCGATGTCCTGGCTCGCCTGCACCGATCGGACGCGGCCTTAGCCGCATACAAGCGAGCGGTGATCGCCGGCTTGGAACTAGACCAGGAAGCCTGGGCTCAAGTCCAGATGGTCCAACTTGCGCGGGGGGCGAACCGTGAAGAGTTTGCGCGGAACGGTCTCCGGGCGCTGCGCGTCAATCAAGACAGCCTGGTTCGGCGTCTGGCAGCGGTGTTGGAAACCGATGTGCCGGAGTCCAAGCCTGTGCCTGGAGGCAAGAAACCATGATGCACCAACATACGGAGCGTGCCAACAACGATCTTCTGACGCGCGCATTTCGAGACTTCGATCAGGCCGCAACGGTCTTGCAGCAGTCCTACGACGCGCTGACGACCCGGCTCCAGCAAATGGACCTGGAATTGGCGCAAACCAATGCCAGCCTCCGCGAACATCTTCGCGAAACCGAAGACATGCGTGCGCATCTCACGGCAGTGTTGGAATCGTTGGATACCGGTGTGATTGTGGCGGATTCGCACGATGTGGTGGTGCGCTGCAACCATTCCACGGAGCAGTTGTTGGGCGTCTCTCAGACGCAGTTAACGGGCCGCCTGGCGACCGACGTGCTGGCGGACATCCGGAAGGACCACGACGAATATCCGCTGGTGCTTCCCTCGGGCGTCACGATTGCGCTCACGCACACCGATCTCACCGATGAAGCCGGGAATTTGACCGGTAAGCTAGTCTTGATTCATGACGTCACGCGCATCCGTCAGTTGGAGGATCGCCTCCAGCGGCGAAACCGGTTGGAAGCCATGGGGCAAATGGTCGGCAGTATCGCGCATGAAATTCGGAATCCTCTGGGAAGCGTGGAACTGTTCGCGTCCATGCTGCGAAAAGATCTTCGAGACCAGCCGCAATTGAGAGCCTATGCCGAACACATTTCTATGGCGGTCCATTCCATGGATCGTCTGTTGTCCAACCTGTTGGTGTACACCAGACCGGATTGTTCCAAGTTGCGTTGGCAGGACACCGAGCGGTTGCTGCGCGAGGTACTGACTCTGGCCAGTCATGCCATGTCCCAGGTTGCGATCTCCGTTCGTTGCGACGTGGACCCCTTGGTGCCGCAACTCTGGTGTGATGGCTCGAAGATGAAGCAGGTGTTGCTGAATCTGGTCTTGAATGCCATCCAGGCAATGCCGGAGGGCGGCGTCCTGACCCTCGCAGCCGCCTTGCTTCCCGGACACATGCACGGGAGGGCAGCCGTACAACTCACCGTCACCGATACGGGCATCGGGATTCCGCCGGAAGTCCAATCCCGGGTGTTTGATCCGTTCTTTACCACCAAGGACGACGGGACAGGGTTGGGGTTGGCCATCGTGCACGCGCTGGTGGAGGCGCATCATGGACGGGTCGATGTGATGAGCAGCCCCGGGCGTGGTACGTCGTTTGTCATTACCATGCCGCAGGAATGCCCCCAACCGAGCGTACCGCCGATCACGGCGGCTGCGTGCGTCAGTCAGGCAGAAACCCACCATCAGAGTTTGACCGTAGTCAAAGAGGAGATGTCCGAATGAGCGTGCAACAGACTATTCAGGGACCGTTACCTGCCGCTGAGGAGGGCCGAACCGTGTTGATCGTCGACGACGAACCGTCGATGCGCACGGCTTTGTCGGAGACCGTCCGTCGATTGGGGTACCAGGTACGAGGGGCGATCGACGGGGCGGACGCGATCGAACAGGTCGAACGACTGAAACCCTGGTTGGTGGTCACGGATTTGAAAATGCCACGGGTCACCGGGCTTGAGCTGGTCAAGGCGATCAAACAGAAGGCGCCTCAGACGTTCATCATTCTGATGACGGCGTACGGCACGGTGGAGACCGCGGTTGAAGCCATGAAGTACGGCGCGAACGACTATATTCTCAAACCGTTTTCAACCGATCTGGTAGAGCGAGTCATTCTGAATTTACAGGCCATCACTGCGTTGGATGAACAGGAGACACCGATGCCGGCGGAAGCCCGCGCAATCTTGACGCAAGACGCCGGGATGATTCGTTTGCTCACCACGCTGGAAGGGGTCGCGGCGAGCCAGGCCACCGTGCTGGTCAGCGGTGAGAGCGGTACCGGAAAAGAACTATTGGCGCGCTATATCCATGCCCGAAGCCCCCGCGCTCATCGACCGTTCGTGGCACTCAATTGTGCCGCCCTTCCGGACAGTCTTCTCGAGAGCGAGTTGTTCGGCCACGAGCGCGGAGCCTTTACGGGTGCGATCCAAAAAAAACTGGGCAAATTCGAAATGGCGCATACCGGGACATTGTTTCTCGACGAAATCAGCGAGATGAATCTTGGGCTGCAGGCCAAACTGCTGCGTGTCCTTCAGGAACGGGAGGTGGATCGCATCGGCGGGCGTGAACCGGTACCGGTGAACATCCGCGTGATTGCGACGACGAATCGCTCGCTCTATCACGAAGTGACGCAAGGGCGATTCCGGGAAGATCTGTTCTATCGACTGAACGTCTTTCCGGTTACGGTGCCACCCCTCCGTGAACGACCGGGGGACATTCCGTTGCTGGCGAGGCACTTTCTCCGCTCCTCGGCGCAACGCAATGGCTTGACGGCGCCGACGCTGTCCGATCGGGCGATTGCGGATCTGCAACAGCGTCCCTGGAAGGGGAACGTCCGCGAACTAGAAAATGTCATGGAACGCGCCATTTTAGTGGCGGCAGGCGGGGCGGTTGACGTCGATCATCTCCTGCCCGGTGACGGAGTCGTGCCCGTGCGGGACTTAGAGACGGTCGAGGCGCTGGTCGCCCCTTCGACGCACGGCTCGCTCTGGGAAATGGAACGGGATCTGATCGTGAAGACCCTGGCGCGGGTGAAAGAGAACCGCACCCATGCCGCGAAGGAATTGGGCATCAGTATTCGCACGTTACGGAATAAGTTGCGGGAATATCGTGAAATGGGCCATCAGGTCGAGGCGGAGAAATCCTAAGGCGGGACTAGGCAAATCTTTCCCTCCGGCACCATTTCTGCCGAGTGTCTGATCAGGGGCCGCTGGGGTGAACGCACAACGTCAGCGGTATTTCCTACACGTGTGACGCGGTACATAGATTGCACACTAGTGGGCAGAATTTTCTGAGGAGGGTAGACCATGACCATCTTCGACAGGACCATGCAGCTGCTGGAGCGGTCCCTGGATTTACGTGGGGCTCGCCAACAGGTGATTGCCGCCAACATTGCCAACGAAGAAACGCCAAAATATCGCGCCACGGATTTGAATTTTGGGCAGGCGCTTGCGAATGCCCAACAGGGCAAGCTCCCCATTACCCTCGTCTCCACGCATCAGCACCACATCGGCCCAAAAGGGAACGGATTCCAGCGGGTGACGGGGCGACTGGAGGAAGTGCCGGCGGGCGATCTCCCGCTTGATGCCAACTCAGTCAACATCGAATTGGAAATGGCCAAGATGTCGGACAACGCCCAGCAGTACAACACGGCGGCGACCATCATTAGTATGAAATTCAAAGGCCTTCTCAATGCCATTCGTGAAGGACGGTAGCCGCTTCCACGAGACACTAATGCGATGAGTCGGGTCACGGGCGAACCATAACGAGGTGTGTGATGGATTTATCAGATAGTCTCGCCGTCTCCGTATCGGCACTCGATGCACAACGCCATCGGTTGAATGTGATTGCCAGCAATCTGGCAAACGCTCAGTCCACCAAGACGAGCACTGGTGGCCCGTATCGGCGCCGCGATGTGGTCTTTCAAGCCGCGCCGGTCTCCTCCGCGTTTCAACGCGCGTTCAAGCAGGTCTCGACGGGGCCTGGAAAGCATGCGCTGGACGGCGTGAAGGTCGCCCGGGTGATCGAGGACCAGAAGCCGGGACAAAAAGTGTACGACCCTCGACATCCAGACGCTGACAAGAAAGGCTTCGTGACGATGCCGAACGTGAACGTCATGGAAGAGATGGTCAATATGATCGGTGCATCTCGAGCCTATGAAGCCAATGTGCAAGCCGTCAACGCGACCCGCACCATGTGGAATCGCGCGTTGGAGATCGGGAGGTAATCATGACCGACTTGCGGATCGCGGGAGCGAATCAGCTTCATCCGATCGACATCCCCGAGATCAAAGAGGCCGGGCAGGCCGGGGGAGCGAATTTCGTCGATTCGCTGCAAGAGGCGATCGGGCACATCAACGATGCGCAAACGGGAGCCAGTCAGGCTGTCGACGCGCTGGTCACCGGCCAGAACACCAACATTCACCAGGCGATGGTGGCCCTGCAACAGGCCGATGCCTCGTTTCAGCTGATGATGCAGGTCAGGAACAAGTTGGTGACGGCCTACGAAGAAATTCAACGGATGCAGATTTAGCCGGATCCCAAGACGACCGGCTGTATCGCGTGTACGCCAGGGAAGCGTCATTCTGGCTCGAATGCTCGGCATAAAGGACCCCGCCACGTATGTTCTCAAAATTCAGCCACTTCACGATCAATCAGCGCCTCATCATCCTGCTCGCCCTCGCCGGCTCCATCGCCGGACTGGTGGCGGTGACGCTCTGGACGCAGCAGCCGGACATGCAGGTGCTCTACGCCAACCTGGCAGTCGATGATGCCGCGGGCATCATCGATAAATTGAAAGACGCGAAGGTGCCGTATGAGACCACCAACGGTGGCACCACCATCCTGGTGCCGAATGCGCAGGTCCACGATCTGCGGCTCGAAATGGCCGGGCAGGGGCTTCCGCATGGGGGGGGAGTCGGATACGAAATCTTCGATCGGACCACCATGGGCATGTCGGACTTTGTGCAGAAGTTGAATTATCGCCGGGCATTACAGGGGGAGCTCGCGAGGACGATCACACAAATGCCGGAGGTCGAGCGGGCACGGGTACATTTGGCGATTCCTGAGCGGCGGCTGTTTGCCACGGAGCAGGACCGTGCACGGGCTTCCGTCGTGGTGTCGTTGCGTGCCAATCAGACGCTCTCCAAGGCGCAGATCCAGGGGGTCGTACATCTGGTGTCCAGCAGTGTCGAAGGACTGCAGGCCCGTGATGTGACGGTGGTCGATGGTCACGGCAATCTGTTGTCGAACAGCTCCAGCGACGAGTCCGCCGGTTTGTCCGGAACACAAATGGAGTTTCAACGGACGCTGGAGAAGGATATCGAAACCCGAATCCAGACGATGCTGGAGCGGATCGTCGGCGTCAACAAGGCCGTCGTGCGTGTGTCCAGTGTGCTCGATTTCAGGAAAGTCGAGACCACCGAGGAACGGTACGATCCGAACGGTCAAGTGGTGCGAAGCGAGCAGCGCGGCCAGGAAAAATCCAATGGCGTCAACGGCACCACCGGCGGTGTTCCCGGTGTCGAGTCCAACGTGCCGGGCGGCACGGAGGCGGAGGCCGGACAAACCAGTTCGAACAGCAATCAAACGAAAAACGAGACCGTGAACTATGAAATCAGCCGTACGGTCTCGCGCATCGTAGAGCCGACCGGGACCATCAAGAAACTGTCGGTCGCGGTGTTGGTGGACGGGATCTATGAGGGAGGGGGCAAAGCCGGTGAAGCGGGGGCCGAACAGCAGCCGAAGAAGTACGTGCCGCGGTCTGAAGAAGAAATGAAGCGGATCGAAGAGATCGTCAAGAAAGCCATGGGCTATTCGACGGAGCGGCAGGATCAAGTCGAAGTGGTGAATGTGCAGTTCGGTCTCGGCGTCGAGGAGCCGGCCGGCGCCGCAGTGGAAGCGGCCGCGGATTCGACGAGGGCGTGGATGCCGTATATCCGCTATGCGGTCGGCGGTGTGCTCTTCTTCCTCATTCTCTTCATGGTGGTGCGTCCGTTGATGACGATGCTCGTGGCATCGGCACCGGCTCCGGTTGAAAGTGATACGCCGGCGCTGCCGGCATCGGTAGGTCAGGTCGAAGCAGCCATCAGCGGAAAACAGCCGGCGCAGATCCTGGATATGGCCAAGAATAACCCCGCCAACACGGCCGTCGTCGTCAAACAATGGCTCAAGAGTAACGCGTAACGGATTCGTTCATGAATAAAGAACTCTCGGGTGCCCAAAAGGCCGCGATTCTCCTCCGCGCTATCGGGGAAGAGGCCGCGGCCCAGGTCATGAAAACGCTGGATCCGAAAGACATTCGCAAGCTCGGTATGTTCATGAAAGAGACGGCGAATATTACAAAACAGGAAGAAGACAGCGTGATCGCCGAGTTCGAACAGGCCAGCGCCAGCGGCGAAGTGCAGTTTGAAGGCCGGGAATTCATGGAGGCGATTCTGAAAAAGGCCTTGGGGCCCGAGAAGGCCGCTCGCATGATCGAATCGTTGAATACCAAGACCTATCCCGGCATCGATGCCTTGAAATGGGTCGATTCCCGCACCGTGGCCCAGATCCTCAAGATCGAACATCCTCAAACCATCGCCGTGTGTTTGGCGCAAATGGAGGCCGAACAAGCCAGCGCCGTTCTGGCGTTGTTACCGACGCATCTGCACGCGGATGTGTCACTGCGACTTGCCACCATGCAGGAGGTGCAACCGGAGGTGCTCTCCGAACTGAGCGACAGCCTGCAGGAGATTCTGTCGGCGTCCATGGGGATGTCGAGCATGTCGGTGGGCGGGGCCGAGCTGATGGCCGATATTCTCACCCGCGTCGACAAGAATACGGAAGGCGCCATCATGGCGAAGATCACCGAGAAAGATCAGGCTCTCGCGGATAGCATCCGAGCGCTGATGTTCGTCTTCGACGACCTGGTGGGCTTGGATTCGCGTGCGATGCAGGAACTGATGAAGGAAATCAGCAAAGAGGACCTGCCGATCGCGTTGCGCGGCGCGACCCCGGAGATCAGGGAGAAATTCCTCAAAAATATGTCCAGCCGGGCGGCGGAGATGCTCAAGGAAGACATGGAAACCCGCGGACCGGTCAAGGTGTCCGACGTCGAAAAATCTCAACAGAACATTCTCAAAGTATGCCGCAAGCTGGAAGAAGAGGGCCGGATCGTCATCGGAGGCGGTGGAAGCGAGGAGATGCTCTAAATGGGCGGCGCGGCGTTGGGCTCGGGGATGCCGGCTGCGTCTCCGGTCGACTCAGACAAAGAGTTAGCACCGCGGTCGGTGCTGATTGTCGACGATGAGCCCTCGATCTGTCTTTTGCTGGCTGAGATGTTGCAGGCCACAGGCCACCCGATTCTCACGGCGGGATCTGTCGCCGATGCGATGGGCC
>Ga0268299_1001452_pt1 | contig 41338 bp, 39 predicted proteins | sample NOBtaG_FD_193484 | JGI IMG/M metagenome (GOLD analysis project Ga0268299, IMG submission 193484) | Activated sludge microbial communities from bioreactor in Nijmegen, Gelderland, Netherland - NOB reactor | ecosystem: Engineered > Bioreactor > Aerobic > Activated sludge | place: Netherlands... | reverse complement strand
CCAATCTTCGTTATCACCAGGAACACGAGTGGGTTCGCGCTGAGGGGCAGCAGGCGACGGTCGGCATCAGTCATTTTGCGCAGGATGCGTTGGGCGACATCGTCTTTATCGATCTGCCCAAGGTGGGTGCCAAGGTGACGGCCGGCCAGCAGATCGGCGAAGTTGAGTCCACCAAGACCACCTCCACCATCTACACGCCGGTGAGCGGCACCATTGCCAAGGTCAATGCCGATCTCAAAGATCACCCTGAAGTCGTGAATTCCGATCCGTACGGCAAGGGATGGATGGCGGTGATCGACCTCACGGCTCCGGCCGAAGTGGAACAACTCATGACCGCGGCACAGTACGAAGAGTTCTTGAGCAAACAGAAGCACTAGCCCGCGCCGATCCCGCAATATCCTGCATCGGTCGAGGCCGCGTCACGATCCAGGATTTGTGGGCGGAGACATCATCTCTGAGCAGTGGATGCATATGAAGCACCTTGTCATTCTAGGGGCCGGTCCCGGTGGATATGTGGCGGCGATTCGTGCCGCTCAGTTGGGCGCGCGCGTGACCGTGGTCGAACATCAGGCCCTCGGCGGCGTCTGTTTGAACTGGGGTTGTATCCCGAGCAAGGCCCTGCTGTCGGTCGTGGAACTCGGCGACAAGGCCAAGAAGGCCAAGGATTTCGGGCTCGTGCTCCAAGGTGCCGTGTCGTACGATCACGCGGTGATGGTCGCGCGCAAAAACAAAGTCGTCTCTACTCTCGTCAAAGGCATCGCCACCCTGTTCAAGACCTGGAATATCGAACACGTCGAGGGTCGGGGTGAGTTGCTGGATGCGCGGACCATTCGTGTCGTGAAACCGGATGGGACCACCATGCAGGTCGCCGCAGACGGGGTCATCATCGCGACCGGTTCTTCCTGGCCGAACTTGCCGCTGTTCCCCCTCGACGGACAGCAGATTATCACGAGCAAGCAGGCGCTGGACCTCGTACGTGTTCCCGCGAGCCTGCTCATCGTGGGCGGCGGGGTCGAAGGCTGTGAGTTCGCCTCTCTCTACAGTGGACTGGGGACGCAAGTCACGTTGGTGGAACTGGTTCCTCGGGTGCTGCCGCTGGAGGATGAAGAGATCAGCCAGATGATGGAGCGTGAGATCAAGAAGCGTGGTGTGGATATCCGCACGGGTGTGACGGTCGAGAACATCGTCAGGCAGCCGGATGTGGTCACCGCCCATCTTCGGGACGGGTTGTCGATCAATGTCGAGCAGGTGCTGGTCTCCGTGGGGCGCGGGTTCAATTCGTGCGGGATCGGGCTGGAACAGGTCGGGGTGCAGGTCGGGGCGCGCGGCGAAATCCTCGTCAATGAACGGATGGAAACGAATGTCCCCGGAGTGTATGCCATCGGCGATGTCGTCGGTAAGGCGATGTTGGCGCATGTCGCCTCGCAACAGGGCAAGGTGGCGGTTGAGAATTTCATGGGGCAGAGCCGCAGTATCGACTACGACGTCATTCCGACCGGCATCTTTACGTTACCGGAAATCGGCCGAGTGGGGCTGACGGAACAGCAGGCCCGAGATCGCTGTGCGGCTCACGGGCAGGATCCCCAGCAGGGCGTGAAAGTGGGACGCTTCCGTTATGGGGGATTGGGAAAGGCGCAGGCGACGGGAGATATTCAAGGATTGGTGAAGGTCGTGGCGGATGGAGCAAGCGACCGGATTCTCGGTGTGCATATTCTCGGGGCGCATGCCACCGATGTCATCCATGAAGCGGCGCTGGCGATGCATGCCGGTGCAACCGTCTCCCGTGTGGCGGAGATGATTCATGCGCACCCCACGCTTGCCGAAGGGTTGATGGAGGCGATGGAGGATGTGCATGGGCATGCCATCCATCTCGCGCGGAAGGCGCCCTCGTCATGATGCAGTCACTCCTCATCAAGCTGGCCATGCTGGCCATAACGCTTGGGGCGTTGCTCTGGATTGCCTCGGTGACGCCGGTCACGAGAGTGATGCCGCCGCAGGCACACCAGCCTTCCATGGTCCCCGTGAGGACTGCCTCTTCGAAACAGATGGGTCACGTGGAAGCGGTGCCGAAGTCGGTAGCCGTCCAAACCGACCACCCGGCCATCCCGTTGGTTAGGCCCACGGTAAAGCCGGTTGAGGTCATCGAGCGTTCGGTGGGACCGGATACGGCTTCCGTCGATCCACGCCAGGCCGATCGGGGAGCGGTTCGGCAGGTTGACCTCAATCAAGCTACGGTTGCCGATCTGGAGGCCTTGCCGGGCATCGGTCCCAAGTTGGCTCAACGCGTGATTGCCCACCGAGATGCACGCGGCCCCTTTCACAGCGTGGATGACCTTCGACATGTGAGGGGAATCGGCCGCAAAAAGTTCGATCGTCTTCGTCCCCATGTCCTCGTGACCGACACGCGATCCGTGGCTCGACACAAAGGAACCCTGTGACTCCCATTGCGCAGCAACTGGATCTTATTCTTCGAGGTATTGTTGAGGTTATTCAGCCGAACGAGCTGGAATCAAAGCTGACTCGATCCATCAAAGAAAACCGCCCCCTCCGCGTCAAAGCGGGGTTCGACCCGACGGCGCCGGATCTTCACCTCGGCCATACGGTCCTGATTCACAAGCTCAAACATTTTCAAGATCTCGGGCATCAGGTGATCTTTCTCATCGGCGATTTTACCGGGATGATCGGCGATCCGACGGGACGGTCGGAGACGCGTGTCGCGCTGTCGAAGGAAAAGGTGTTGGAGAACGCCAAGACGTACGAGCGCCAGATCTTCAAAATCCTGGACCGTCAAAAAACGCAGGTGGAGTTCAACAGCCGGTGGATGAGTGCGATGACGGCCGATGGGTTGATCGAATTGAGCGCGCATTACACTGTGGCGCGCATGTTGGAGCGGGAGGATTTTCATAAGCGATATACGGAGGGGAAGCCGATCAGCATCCACGAGTTCATGTATCCCTTGATCCAGGGGTATGACTCAGTCGCGCTCAAGGCCGACGTCGAATTGGGTGGTACCGATCAAAAATTCAACCTCCTGATGGGGCGGGACCTGCAGCGCGATTATGGGCAAGACGCGCAGGTCGTCATCACCATGCCCCTTCTCGAAGGAACCGACGGCGTTCGTAAGATGAGCAAGAGCCTCGGCAATTATATTGCACTGGAGGACAAGCCCGACGACATGTTCGGCAAGCTCATGTCGATTAGCGATGCACTGATGCATCGATACTACGAACTGCTGACGACGGAAGATTTGGAACGCGTGAAGACGGCTCACCCTATGGATGCCAAACAATCGCTGGCGGAGCTGATCGTGGCCCGTTACCACGGGGCTGAGGCCGGTCGCGAAGCCAGGGCCATGTTTCAGCAGAAGTTTCAATCGCGGGAATTCCCGGAGCAGCCGGACGCCCGTGTGACCCTGACGCCATCCGATGTGAAAGATGCCGCGGATCCAATGATTGGTGTCGTCGATCTGGTTATGAAGACTGGTCTCGTGCCGAGTAAAAGCGAAGCGCGGCGGTTAATTGTGCAGGGTGGCGTGGAAGTTAATGAAAAGAAACTGACGAATGTGAACGCGAGCGTTGCTCTGTCGGCCGGGAAGTCGCTCTATATGCGTGTCGGCCGTCGTAAGTTTGCGGTGGCTGAGTATGTGGTGTAAGCGGCGCTCGCCGGTTGCCTTGACTTAGCAGCGGCTCCGGCGTAGGATTCATTTCCTCTTCCGCTAGGGGCGGGCGTAGCTCAGTGGTAGAGTCCTTGCTTCCCAAGCAAGTTGTCGTGGGTTCAAATCCCATCGCCCGCTCCAAATTGCTTCTACCGACAGGGAACCTTCCTTGATTGATCCAGGCGACCCGGAACACTCCTCTAGGGTTTTGCTTCTTCTGATACAAAGCTTGCTCGGCCTGGAATGAACTTCCCCCACTTTCGCGGACATCTGGTTAAGCGACTTTCGCCGTTGCCTCGAACTGTGCTGGGGAACAGTCCGAGCGTGGAGAGACGTTGTTGTCTGTTGTAAGAGGCTTCGATGTATTCAGAGATGTCCTGCATCGCTTCCTGGCGCGTCGCGTACCGGCGGTGGTGGATCAGGTCCCGTTTGAGGGTGCCAAAGAAGCTCTCCGCACAGGCATTGTCCCAACAGTGGCCTCGAAGTGACATGCTCGCTGTGATGCCGTGCGTGGCAAGCAGTTGATCAAGTACGACGGCGAGATTCAGCCACCCTTCGGTCGTCTGGACGTACGTGAGGTCGCTGGCCCGCACACGATTAGGGCGATCGACCGTGAATTGACGCGCCAGCGTATTGGGCGCCACAGGCCAGACGTGTCGAGAGTCAGTCGTCGCCCGCCACTTCGTGATGGTCTTGACCCGCAGGACAGCCGCCTGCCTCACCAGCGCCACCCGATGTTTGCCGACTCGCCGCCCGCGCCGTACCAATGCCCGCCAGATGCTAGGACTGCCGTATGTCTCCCGGGCCCCCCGATAAGCAACCGCGTCTCTACGAGAAGCGCCCGATTAGCCGCCTGCCACCGACTCTCCAGCCGCCATCGCCAGGCCGAATATCCGGCGGGCGACACGCGAGAGGACGGCGCAAAAGCCGGATGGGATAGCGGCAGAGATATTCGCCTGAGTTGCGCGATACTTCATGTGGACTCCCGTGCGAAGAACGTTGCCGCACGTCGTAAAAAATCCCGCTCCTGACGCAAACGCTGGTTCTCTCGCTGAAGCCGGGCCAGTTCAGCGCGCGTCACCGACTGTGGGCCATGCGACTCGGCCGCCTGCTGGGCTACGCGCCGGCGATAGAACCTACGCTCTGCAATCTCAAGGTCACGAGCGACTTGAGCAATCGGACGTCCCGCTTCCCGGACTAATCGGACTGCTTCCTGTTTGAACTCATCCGTATACTGACGACATGGTGTCGGCATGGGGGGCCTCCGATTTCATTCTCCTTCTTTGCCGAGTGTCTGTGAAATCGGGGGAAGCGCATGGCATCCCAGTGGGAACCAGGGGCAGATTTAGGGTGACTGGAGGCGAAAGCAGGTTCCTCGCTGGTTGCGCACTTGTGTTACGCCAATGCGGGCGGCCTTACAAGCCCATACCGATGAGCACAGATGAGCAGTTTTTGTCGATTGGAGACGCCGAGTTTGTCGAAGATGTTGGTGAGGTGATGTCGGACCGTGATGCTTGAAATGCATAGGCGGTCGGCAATGTCCTTATTGGAAAGCCCTTCGCTGATCAACCTGATGATCTCGCGCTCTCGTTCGGTTAAACCTTCCGGCCATTTCGGCTGATCTGGATTCCAGGAGTTTTGGATAGGGATCTCCGGCGAGTTGTTCATATTCACATGCGTAGCCTCGCCTCCGATCGGCAACGTGATAGCGTTGGAAGGACAAGCGAGGTGCGCGATCGTCGCAATTAATACGGCCGATGGTTGGACTTTTAGGACAATGCCATCAACCCCGACCGCAATAGCTTGTCGGGTACATTCCGTATTGTCGAGTCCGCTCAATAAGATAATTTTTAAATGTGAGGCAGCCGCCTTGATCTTTCGAATGCATCCAGGGACATCGCTTTCAATCTCTGTGTCGACAATCATGATGTGAGGCTGCTCACGTATCGGGATGTCATCGATGCTCATCCCGTTGGTGACGTGATCAATGAGCCGAATCCATTGTTCCGTTTCCACAATTTTTTGCAGGCCGAGACGCAGGAGAGAGTTGTTGCTCATGAGTGCAACCGTCGTCGTGGCTTTTCCTGGTTTGACTCCACTCATCATCTGCCTCCTGGGTCAGCATCGGCTTGTCGCACAATCACAAATACATCTACATAACTCGTAACGATGATACGTATAATATGCTAGGTCAAAAAGGTGATTGGTCCTTCATGCATGGGGATGCATGTTTGCATATCAGCCAGGCGCCGAGCAACCTTAAAGTCAACAGTGAAGTCTCTGTGAGGCCTTTCAGAAGCCGATTTCCACCGATTGTCGGTATGTAAAAACTTGTCGCCAGGGATGTACAGTATTGTGCATTTATCGTGGTGTACGAGGTTCCTTGCTGGTGTATTTCCCAGTCCATTATGTGACCCGTGCTATACATCACCGCAGAATCGAAAGAGAATTAATGGCCGTATTTTTTCTCTCCAATTCAGCGGCAATTATCGGCATTTCAGCCGGCACAAAAGTATTAGCGTCGCTCGTGGTTTCGATGCGCAATAAAGGCACCATTGTCCGATGTGAGAGGGTGACGAAATCTGTAGAACATACCCATTCATGGGACCCAGAGGGCGAAGCTATGTTGAATGCCTCCAGTTCGGACTCTACTGCCACAGTGTCGACGCCGAGCGGCCTCTGTGCCGATCTTCGTTGGTACGCCATCAGCACACGTTCTCGTCATGAAAAAATGGTGCGCGACCGCCTGGCTGGTATTGGTGTTGAACCGTTTCTCCCGCTGACGAGAACATTGAACCAATGGTCGGACCGAAAAGTCTGGACGGAAAGCCCGCTGTTTTCGGGCTACTGCTTTGCCAGGTTTGCGCTCACGAACAGTCATGCCGTTCTTCAAACGCCTGGCATTGTCCGAATCGTAGGTTCTGTCATGCCCGAGCCCATTCCTGACGAGGAACTAGAAGCAATCATGAAGTTGGCACAAAGTGCGCGTTCTTTAGAGCGTCATGATTACTTGACCGAAGGGACGTGGGTGGAAGTGGTACGAGGTCCTCTAGCAGGACTTCGAGGACAGTTACTGAGAAAGGCAAGCCACGATTGTCTTGTCATCCGTGTGCATCTCATTCAGCAAGCCGCTACCGTCCACATCGATATGAGCGAAGTAATCCTAGCGCAGTGAACCCTCCACTCGTCTTTCACCTTCAAGTTTCTTGGATGAAAGACGGAGAAGATCTAGGAAACTACCATGGCAAAATCACAATTTACCCAGGAACAAATAGAGGCGGTCGTTCTGGAGATAAATGCGGAGCGTGCGCCGAAGGATATCGCGAGGAAGTATGGGGTCTCGCGGTCCACTTTGTATCGGTGGCGGGCAAAACTTGCGGATAAAAGAAAGCCTTTGGGGGATCACCTTCGTTCCTTGGAGATTGAAAACGGCCAACTCAGAAGCAAAATTGCCGAACTGGTGTTGGATTATACGTCACTTCGAGCAGCCTTGGTGAACGACGTCAACAGAACGTGTTAGTCTGGAGTAAAGAAAGACCGTCGTTCTGACTCGCGTGTCAGCCGCGGAGAGGGGAGCGGCCAATCACGGCTCCAGGTTTGTTGGGTTGTATACGTGTCTGCTCAAGAATATCCTCATGGAAATTCTGGGATGCCTTCCAGGGGCGCACCGTACACGGGTGCGATTGAGGCTACAGGTCTTGCTTCAGGATGCACTGCTTGACCGCTCTTCTACATCCTGCAATCATGAAATTGCTCAAGTTTCGGAGGGCCTACAATGCGTTTGTTAGGTGTCCTATTGGCGGGAGTGTTGGCGGGTTTTGGGATAGATTGTGCATTTGCGCTGTTCCATGGAAGTTCGCCGCTACTGACTGAAGCCCATGCCGCAGATGCCTCGTCATCAACTGGGAAGGACAATGTAACGACATCCTCGACGGTTCAGTCCCTCTCACCAACTCAAGTCATCGAAAAGCTTTCGAACATTGTCTCCGATGAATACACCATCGGAGCGGAGGATGTGCTGGAAATTACGGTGTGGAGAAACCAGGACCTATCGAAAACGGTTCAGGTTCGCCCGGACGGCCGGTTCTCCATGCCGGTTATACGCGACGTTGTCGCCGTGGGCAAAACACCCTCTCAACTTGCTGATGAGATCACTCGAAAGCTCAGAGAATATGTCCAGAATCCGGTCGTAGCGATCAGCGTGAAAGAAGTGAATAGCTATAGCATTTTCGTGCTCGGGGAAGTCGTCAAGCCCGGCAAGTACCCACTCAAGAGCAGGACTACATTGCTGCAGGGAATTACCATCGCCGGAGGTTTTACGCCGGTCGCGGCCAGGAATCAGGTGGTGGTGTTCCGATTTGGGGAGAACGGGTCGGGTATGCAGACCTTGACGTCCAGCTATGACGATATCGTGCTTCGCGGAGGCATTGCTCAAAACCTGGAGCTGAGAGCCGGCGATACGCTGGTTGTGCCAAGCGAAGCCATGGTCGTTTTTCCGGGTCATCCTCAGTAACAGGCGAGTGCCACAACCGGAAAGGACGCGCTAGTCGTGATGCCGAGAGCAGCTCATCCTATTCTTCTGTTATGGCTAGGCCTTTTCCTCACCCAAGTTCTATCAGGGTGTGCGTCAGGAGTGCTCGTCGAGCGCGAGTATCCCACTCCGTCTGGATTCCTACTCGGGCCAGAGGATGTGTTGGATATCACCGTGTGGAAAAATCAGGATCTTTCCCGGTCTGTGGCGATACGACCGGATGGCCTGATCTCCTTGCCTATCATCGGAGATGTCCAAGCCGCAGGCTTAACCGCAGACGCGTTAGCTCAACGGATCGCTGAACGTTTAAAGCAATTTGTCGCCAGTAATCCCGCCGTCTCTGTCAGCGTCAAGGATCTGAATAGCTACTCCATCTTTGTCCTGGGAGAAGTAGCGAAACCGGGCAAGTACCAGCTGAAATCGTACATTACCATCTTGCACGCGATCTCCATGGCCGGAGGCTTCACGGAGTACGCCAAGAGAAACAAACTGCAGGTTGTCCGTACAACGCCAAACGGAGACCACAAGCTTCATGAAATTCATATTCCCGTCCGATATGACGATGTGGTGGCGGGGAAGGGCGAACCGGGCAACCTGGTGCTGCTATCGGGTGATACCGTGGTGGTTCCGTAGATGCTGCAAATTGACGTATCCATACAGCGTCTGGCTAATCACTCTGTTGGTAGTGGGAGTTACTGGTGATCCCAGTCGACTCAGCCCTTCGGTTGCCTTTGCGGAAACAAGAGTCATCCCTTCGGTCAGCCTCTCGGAGCGATACGATTCCAACGTATTTTTTGCTCCGGCCGGGTCTGTTCCAGGACTCAAACCGTGGGATTTTGTCACGACTGTAACTCCCACAGTGCAAGTCCTTGACAAAACACGAGATGTCGAGACTACTCTCAATGTCGGCGGCAGCGGCAATGTCTTCGTCAATAACTCGAAACTGAATTTTTTCTCCGCCCAAATCAGCGGCTCAGTCAAGCTGGACGGGTTGGTCGGACAACTCATTCCTGGCCTGAAGCTTAGGATTTCAGATTCGTTTGCGTTTACGCCTGAACAGCCGAGTTTTGTTCAGGCTGGAACGACCTTGCCCACCGAGAATGTATTTGCAAGAGGCCTTCAGACGGTCCGTGCAAATACGTATACAAACACCACATCCCTTGTCGCGTCGTATCCCATCTCGCAGTCATTGAGCGTTCGCGGCGACTACGTGTATTCTATTTTTCGGGTAGGAAATATTGTCTTTGAACAAGCTACGGATGTTCCGGTGGTATTTTTCGACACCGACTTTCAACGATGGTCCATCGGGCCAAGCTATCGGCTGACGGGCGGAGACCAAGTGAGCCTCAATTTCCAGACCACGACTGCGGATTTCAGGAACAAAAGCAGTGGCTTGGGACAATCCTTCAATCAAAGCATCACGGCCCGAGGTCTCGAGGCGGAATATTCGACGGGAACTAAACACTGGACGGCAGTCGTCAGTGCCGGTGCGACATTTCTTGAAGATGGAAGCGGAGGGTTATTTTTCTTTTCGGGAAAGCTGGCTGTTTCCAGAGAGCTCGATCCATCTACACGGGTGTCATTGGACGTGTCCCGGCAACTCGCCCCGGCATATTTCGCTACGGGTGGAGCGTTGATCAGTACGGTGGTTGGGGCGAGCCTCAGCCGAAATCTCGGCGATTCCTTTTCCGTGACCGGCAGCGCAAATTATGCCCTCAACCAGGCTACGCCCGTCGAGGTTGCCCGATTCGAGTCTTACTCAGGCACGGTCCTCATTAACTACACAGGATGGCGCGACATCACACCCTCCGTCTCCTACCAATACACTCATTTCGAAGTAAGCCAATCGGGTTTCGGATTCCTGGTTAATCGAAGCGTGGCACTGCTGTCGCTCACGACAAGGTGGAAGTAATGCATTCTCCTGAATAACAACGATGCATCATTCTCCCGAACTCCAACAGATTGTCTTGGTAGCCGTTCCGCGCCCGATGGGCTGCTAATCGTCGTGTCCGTACCACCATCCGACCACCGAATCTGTTTAGAAAGAAGCGTAGAGATGAGCTCATCGACTGAAACTCTCACAGCGGTGCCAAGAATTCGCCTGAAGGCCTCGAATGGGTGGCGCGCACTGAATTTGCGAGAATTCTGGCAGTACCGCGAACTGCTCTACTTTCTCAGCTGGCGCGATATCAAGGTCCGATACAAGCAAACGGCGCTAGGAGCCTTGTGGGCCATTCTGCAACCTTTCCTGACAATGCTTGTATTCAGTTTGTTTTTTGGGAATCTTGCCAAGATGCCGTCAGACGGCATTCCCTATCCCATCTTTGCTTTTGCGGCCTTGGTCCCCTGGACGTTTTTTTCCAACGGACTCACGCAGTCGGGAAACAGCCTCATACAGAGCGCCGGCATGCTCAAGAAAGTCTATTTTCCTCGCTTGATTGTTCCGATCTCCAGCATCCTGTCAGGCGCCGTTGATTTCCTGTTCGCCTTCCTCGTCCTCATCGGTCTGATGTTCTGGTACGGGATCGTTCCGACGATCAATATTATATGGTTGCCCGTATTTCTCTTCCTGGCGTTCGGAACGGCATTGGGGGTGGGGTTATGGTTATCGGCGATGAATGTACAGTTTAGAGATGTTCGTTACACGATTCCTTTCCTGACTCAATTCTGGCTGTTCGCCACCCCCATCGCTTATCCCAGCAGTTTGCTCTCGGAACCCTGGAGAACGATCTATGGCATCAATCCAATGGTAGGGGTCGTCGAAGGTTTCCGGTGGGCGCTTCTTGGAACCGCAACTGCTCCAGGCCCGCTCATCTTTGTGTCTGCATTGACCATGCTCACGATTCTTATAACGGGCATGTTCTATTTCCGGCGAATGGAAAGCACCTTTGCCGATGTGGTCTAGAAGGGTTTCATGAGCAAATTAGCAATCTCCGTCGAATCACTCGGTAAACAGTTCAGAGTCGGAGCAGCCACCGGGTCTTACAGCACCCTTCGTGAAAAGCTAGTGGACCTCGTGGGGGCGCCATTTTATCGGCTGGCCAACCTGATGCGTCGAAATCGGCAAGATGCTGGGACTGGCGACGATATCCTCTGGGCGTTGAAAGACGTGTCGTTTCAAATTAATTGCGGTGAAGTGGTCGGGATCATCGGTCGAAACGGCGCCGGGAAGAGTACGTTGTTGAAGATCCTCTCCCAGATCACGGAGCCGTCCGAAGGCCACGCAGACATGTTCGGGCGAGTCGGGTCTCTACTGGAAGTCGGAACAGGTTTTCACCCGGAGCTCACGGGACGAGAGAATGTCTATTTGAACGGCGCCATCTTGGGGATGTCTCGTGCGGAGATTGAGCGGAAGTTCGACGAGATTGTCGCGTTTGCTGAAGTGAAGCGATTCATCGACACCCCTGTCAAACATTATTCAAGCGGCATGTGCGTCCGTCTAGCCTTCGCCGTCGCCGCCCATCTTGAGCCGGAAATCCTGATCATTGACGAGGTGCTTGCGGTCGGGGATGCGAGCTTTCAGAAGAAGTGTCTTGGGAAGATGGAGGGAGTGGCAAAGGAAGGACGGACGGTCTTGTTCGTCAGTCACAACATGCTGGCGGTCCAGAATCTGTGCTCGCGAGTAATCTGGCTGCACGACGGAAAGATCGTACGGGATGGAAAGCCGGCCGATGTTGTTTCAAGCTACCTGAGGATGTCCGCGTCGATGTTGACGGAACAGGTGTGGAACGACGTGACTCAGGCCCCTGGAAATCACAAAGTCCGCCTTCGGAAGATCAGCGTGCGGGGGGCTGATCGCGACAGGCCCGATCAGCTCAGCATCGATCAGCCGTGCGAAATCGAAGTCGAATATTGGAACCAGCGCCCGCAGGCCGTGCTCCATGCCACGCTACATGTATACACCGAACAGGGAATTCTCGCATTTACCACCGGGTCGGCGGAACAAGCCGCCATGGAAGACGGCGCAATGCCTGCGGGACTCTTTCGCAGCGTGTGCCATTTGCCGGCCAACTTGCTGAATACCGGCGTGCACAGAATCGTGCTACTGATTGTCGAAAACCGAAGCAGGGTCACGTATCGCCTTGAAGACGCCCTCTCCTTTGAGATGGTCGAGCTCAGTAAGCGCCACTTCGGATGGCAAGGTCGAGAGCCGGGCGCCGTTCGTCCGGTGCTTAGATGGACGACCATCCAGGTCCAAGCGGACGAACCCGTCAATATGACACCCTTGCCCCATTGAGGGAGACGCGGCAGGAGCGAAATTTCGCACCGATGCCAGAGATCCATGGGTATTGCGTCCCATGGACAGGGATGCGACGATCGTGCAGTTCGTATGTCAGTCGCTCGCCTCAATCCATCTCAACTCTTTCGGTCAGAAACATCGGCTGTGCCGCTGTCGTACAACATGGATCACGTGATTCCTGAGTTCCCAGGCCAGGTGCATGCCAGAACTGGGCTTGCCCACACTGGGTATGCGCATGCGGACTACGCTGCATCCTTGGCGGGATTTGGAACCCCTCGCCATCTTCGGCGCTGTGATGGGTGGATTCTCGAGCGTCAGATTCCGGGCACGCCGTATCGAGATGCGATCGGCCCCTATCCATTGTTCAGCTGCCTGGATTGGTCTCAACTTGCCCAGGACCTGGACGAAGTCGGAACGGATCTGGTCAGCCTCATGGTCGTTCCTGCCCCGTTTGACGGGTATTCTCGTCCGCTTCTTGAGCGCTGTTTTACGCAGGTGATTCCGTTTAAATCGCACTATGTGACCGATCTTACGCAGCCGCTGGAGAAGATCGTCAAGAAATCTCACAAGGATACGGTGGCGCGCGCGGCGAAAAGGGTAGCAGTGTCACACTGTGTGGACCCGGTCGCACATCTCACAAAGTGGGTCGAACTGTTCGACGTGCTCGTCAAGAGACATCACATCACGGGCATTCGCGCCTTTTCGCCGGAGGCCTTTGCCAAGCAATTAGCCATTCCCGGCATGGTGATGTTTGAGGCCCAGGCGAACGGAGGAACCGTCGGACTCGATCTGTGGTATACCCAGGCAGATGTCGCCTATGGACATTTGGTGGCGTTTAGTCAGCTTGGGTATGAATTACGCGCGTCGTACGCCACGAAGTGGTTTATGCTCAATCACTTTGCCGGGAAGGTGAGATGGGTCGATCTGGGAGGGGGCGCCGGTGTGAGTTCGAACGCGACCGACGGCCTTTCCGTCTATAAAGAGGGGTGGAGCACCGGAACCGTCCCCGCTTATCTCTGCTGCCGAATTTTTAATCATTCTCTGTACGATTCATTGTCCGCGGCCCGCGGTACAACCGGCAGCAGCTATTTTCCTGCCTATCGAGCAGGCATCCCGTTCTAATCATTTTATCCTCAGGAAGGGTGACGTCAGGACGGCATAGCCGCTTCGCTGCCCCTCCGAATCCTATAGACTCTGACCGCTGTAACGTTTCACGCACGATGGACCGTCGCAGCATTACTCCCAACATCCTGCCTGCCGGAACGGTTCAGTGAAAAGAGCCGTCGGATACGGCGTGAAGGGCGGGGGGCCTGATATACAACCGTAAGGAGGCCGGAAGGAGGAGCCATCATGTCGTCCCAAGTGTCTCTTGATGTAGCCAGGTCCCTGCCGACCGCTGAGGAGTGTATCGCCTCAATCGAGCGCGATGGCTACTGTTACGTGCCGCAGATGTTCTCGCCCGAACAGGTGTCCACGGCGCTGGAGCGGATTAAGTACTGGTTCGACAACACGCTGTCGTCCCAATCCGAGCGGATGCCGTATCTCAACAAAGACCAATCGATGGTGTACAACCTCCAAAGCAAGGATCTCTTTCTTCTTCGGATGGTGCTCGGCTGCGAGCTCATCGAGAAGGTTCTGATGCAGTTTCTGAATGACCGGTGGTTTACCTCAATCCCGTCAGATGCACCCAATTATATTCTACGATCGTTTCTTGCCCGAAGCAGCAATCACCAAATGCCTTTGCACATCGACTCGTTCATCCCCTATGCGGGTCCCCATGTTTTCATCATGCAGTGTTCGATTCCTTTGGAGGATCAGACGGAAGACAATGGTTGTACCGTGCTGATTCCGGGCTCTCACCTTTCGGGAAAATACTGTTCGCAAGATGCTTTCCCTTCCGCCGTGTCCATCAAGGCTCGGGCGGGAGATCTCGTCTTCTGGGACAGTCGAATCTGGCATGGAGCCCGTCAAAACACCAGCGGGGGGACGCGCTGGGCCATGATCGCTACATTTTGCCGCTGGTGGATTAAGCAAGCTTTCGACATCCCGGGCAATCTTCCCCAAGAGCTCTATGATCAGTTGACCGAACGCGAAAAAAGCGTGCTCGGGTACTGTTCGGTTCCTTATGACAACGAAAAGCATGGCATCGATATGAAGCGGAGCTATTCGTTGCTGCCCCAACAGGTGGTGGATTACCGCAGGTAAGCACATCAGGACAAAGAGGAAACGTACCATGCCAAAAGATCTCACAGTCACTTACGTCTCGCATGCTTGTCTCCGAATCGACGGCGAGTTTGGCTCGCTGTTGTGCGATCCCTGGTTTTTGAATGAGCCTGTGTACGACTACGCCCTCTGGAAGTTTCCTCCGGCGGTGATTCCGCCTGAGGTTCTGCTGAAGGACCTTGATTATCTCTACATCACACATTCGCACGAAGATCACTTTCATATTCCGTCGATTAATCGTATCCCCCGTGACATCCAAGTGCTGCTCCCGGAATACGCCAACCGACCTTGCTTGCGCGCCCAACTGGTGGAACGCACCATGCGGGAGATGGGTTTTCATCGGATCAGAAAAATTCAGCCGTGGGAAACGATTCACCTCGGGGGAATCACACCGTTTACCGTCGTGCCATCGGCGAAATCGCGCGCTCACGATTGGGAGAATTCCGGCTTCGTGATCGATCATCCCGGAACGCGTCTTATCAACATGAACGACAACTGTGATGACGAAGAACTCTGTTCGGAGATCCACTCGCGCTGGCCGACCTTTGAGATCGGCTTTGTCCAAACCTCCAGTGCCACAGTGTTTCCAGCCTGCTATCGCATGCCGCCTGAAGCCAAGGAGGAAGCCGCCCGGAACAAGTGTGAGACGTTTACACTGCACAAACGTTTAATCGAAATGCTTCACCTGCAACGCATCGTTCCTTTCGCCGGAGACTTCGGCTGGTATGACGATCGGTATTTCAGCCACAATTGGCAGGGCCGGTCCACGCCGAAGATTCTGGAGAATTGGATCCGCGAAAATTATCCCGATCGGGATGTCGCCACGCTCTATCCATCCGACACCTGGTCCATTTCCACTGGTATTGTTCGTAATCATCCCGATGTTGATTGGGGGCAATATCTGGACTTCGTCAGAACCTGCAAACAGAAACTTCAGAAGAAGGTGGATCACTACAATGCATGGATCGATGCATCGGATCGGAGTAACCTCCTTCAACGCTCGCGTCTGCACACGGAGACCATCAACAAGCACATTACGCAAGACGGCATCGTCTTCAGTGGTCGTTTCCGCGTGATCGTGGAGGGAGACAACTCGAACTTTTCCTTTGTGTTGAAAGCCAATCCTCAGGATGGATTTTCCATCGATTGGGAAGACACGGAACCTGTCGACCAGTCGATTTATGTGCCCGAGCGCCTCTGGGCGGCCATTTTGGAAGGTAAGATCATGTGGGGCATGTACCAATGGACGACGGAGATCAAGGAGCATGTGCCGTACAGACTGGATCTTGGCCGCTTCTGGTATTGGTTGGAATACAACCTCGATTTGGGTAACAAAAACTCCCAGGCCATCATGGAGCCAAAATTGTTCCCGCACTTGAGCGGTCCGACGATTCGGCCGGAGTGGGGAACGATTGAATTCGAAGACGATTGGGAGTTCCCGTGGCTCAATCGAGAAGTGGCCTCGGGGCAGGAGTCGGCTCACCAAAGTGCCTAGGTCCCGTTAGAGCTCGCAGACGAAGAGCGACTGCTCCGGCCTTGTGCCGGCGGTTACAGAAGGAGAGTGGCGCCGCTTCAGGCGGCGCCACTCCCGGCCAACCGGTGCTCCATCCGTCACCCAAGCCGCCCACAGACGCCTCTTCATGTTGTGTGGAGTCGTAGCATGCATAGACAAGATACACGATTCATTTTCGTCGTTTCGACTTCAGGGTCGGTGATGAAGCGAGTCCTGGCAAGCAATTTTCTCCGCGCCGTGGTTCATTCCGTGGTCGTGGATCAACCATGTCAAGCTGTGGCGGAAGCGCAGGCTTGGGGGATCCCCGTGACATTGTTCGAGGAAGGTTCACCGGAGGCGTTCTGTTCCAGGTTGAGCCAGTATATGGAAGAGCACCACATCCACTATGTCATTTCTTTTTACACGCAGTTCTATAGCAAAGCCTTCCGCGATGCCTATCGGGACCGCATTATCAATTTTCATCCGTCGCTGTTGCCGGCGTTTAAGGGAATGGACGGATTTGGCGACGGGGTGGCCTATCATACGAAGATCATCGGGACAACGGTGGAGTTCATCAAGGACGTGATGGACGAAGGCAAGATCATTATGCAAACCGCATGCACCGTAGATCCAAGATTGAGTCGCGCAGCGTTGCGCCACCGTATTTTCGTTCAACAATGCAAGACGCTTCTCCAGGTTGTGAAGTGGCTGATCGACGATCGTGTGCGGGTGGATGGCGATCAAGTGACGATCGTCGATGCCGGGTATCATGACCTCGAGTTTGTGCCGGCATTGGAGTGTCGAGAGGCACTCGATCTCCAGGTAGCACTCCCTTCTGTAACGGCAGGGACCGCCACTATGGTGACACGGTGGTGACCTGATATGCCTAAGCCGATCACCCCAGGCATTCGCTCCGTCCTGATGGACGGGGTTGTCATGGCACATTCATGCGTGTTGTGCGGGGCCGAGGAATGGGTCGAGCTGGTCGAGCCGCATCCCCGTCAGTCCGTTCGGGTCGACGGAGTGATTTCGCCGTCGCCGCTTGGGAGGCGCCAGTGCAAAGGCTGCGGGGTCGGCTTTCGAATATCCAAAGAAGACCTGGAGGTGATGTACCGACAGGACTACGCCTTATACAGCAACCGCCCAGGCGCCGACGCGTTCAATCGTCAGCGGTATCCCGCGGTGGTCGATCTCATCGCCAGCTCGATACGGCCTCTCCGGCCCCGTCGAATTCTTGAAGTCGGATGTGGAGACGGGAACACGTTGAGCGCCATACGGGAACTGTGGCCCGACGCCGAAACGGTGGGTTTGGAACCATCCCGCGATGCCGCAGAAGCGGCACGAGCAAGAGGCCACCGAGTAATCGAGGGGATGGCGGAGTCGTCGTTGGATGACGCGGCGGAGCAAGCTTTCGATCTCGTGTTCAGCGTTCAGGTTATCGAGCACACAGCTGATCCGGTCGCGTTTTTAGCGTCGCAAAGATCCTGTCTGGCACCCGGAGGAGTCGTAGTGACGATTTGCCCCAATGGGGCGGTGCCTCATGCAGAACTTATCCATTCGGATCATCTGTTCTCGTTCGCTCCGTCTCATCTCGCGGCCGTGACGGCCCAGGCTGGGCTGATCCGTCGTGGTGGGTGCGAATTCTTTCTTGATGAAGCCTGCGAATTCAATCAACTCGTGGTGGCAAGCAAGGCCGCGGATTCCGAATCACCCGAAGTCGGCAGGATGCCGGTAATCAGCCAGGATGAGGTGGCCCGGCTGGAACGGGCACGGAATGCGTATCTGCGTCGCTGGTCCTGCCTTGAAGGCGAACTCAGCAAACGAGTCGGACAGTGCGGCACCCTCATCTGTTTTGGCACCGGTGGTTGGTCTGCCAATTTAGCCGGGTACGCGCCGGCCATATGGGAGCGCATACAAGCCTGTACGGTTGACCATCCCCCGACAACCACCTACATGAATAAACCCGTAATCGAATACTCGAGCCTGCATAAGCAGGAGGCGGACATAGTCATTGTGGCGGTCAATCCTTGTCGACAGGATCTGGTCTCCCAACGACTGCGCCGAGACGGGTATCGCACCGTTCAGTGGAACGATCTGATCGAGAGATAGGACTCGCGCTCATGGGTGCGGTGTCGTGACGAAAGGGGAGAATTCATGCAGGCTATAGCGTCCGCTGCTACTGCTCTTCGAACTACCTTCAATGATCAAGGTTATGTTCTCGTAAGGAATCTCATTCCCGAAGTCATCGGGAACCGAGTTTTGGAGGATCTTAGGCTCGCGACCACCCAGCTCTTGCAGTGCCGTGATCTCCTCACTCCGGAACTCCATCGTGGAGAACTCTTGGAATTGCTCAAGGCGGTGTTCAGTCTGGATCTGAACCTGTATCTGAGCATTCTGCGCTTGGGCAGCAAGTTGCAGTCGGTCTATGCGTTGGCCCTGCATGAGCGAATCATTCACCTGCTCAATGAATTAGGCTGCAAGGCGAGTGTCTTGCCCTGTGGAGTTGCTATCCATCTTGTGGCCGACGAGTTGAAGATTCCAGGCGGGTACTTCGGGTGGGGCGCGCACCAAGACTGGTCGTCGGCTCAAGGCAGTTTGGACCAGCTGGTCTTATGGACGCCGCTCATGGATGTGGACAAAGACTTCTATCCCGTCGAAATCGTACCCGGGAGCCACAAATTGGGTGTGTTACCTGGAGATCGGCAGAATGCCAATAACAGGGGCGCATTGATTACCATTCAACCCGGCTTTGTGGACGAGAAGGAGTTTGTGTCCGTCGAAATGAATCGTGGTGATGTCTTGATGTTCTCGGGACTCCTCGTGCATCGGACCGGCACCGGGACTCGCAAAGGACTCCGTATCGCCTGCGGGGCGCGTTTCGACAATCTTGAAGAGCACACGTTTGTCAATCGAGGCTATCCCTGTGCCTTTCGCCTCCATGCGGAAACGCAGATACTGCATCCCGGGTTCCCCACCGCCGATGAGGTGCATCGGCTCTTTCAGTAACCGGGTTTACACGAAAGTCCATACACGCGGCTGAGTTGAAGGAGGTGGGCATGAAGGCATGGGAAAACCTGGCAATTTTCGGAGGGAAACCGACGTTCGAGAAACCGCTCCATGTGGGGTACCCCAACATCGGAAATCGCGCGGCCTTGTTCGAACGCATCAACGACATCTTGGATCGACGATGGCTGACCAACATGGGGCCCTACAGCCAGGAATTCGAGCAACGCATTTCGGATATGCTCGGCGTCAAACATTGTATCGCTATGTGCAACGGCACGGTCGCGCTGGAAATTGCCATTCGCGCGCTCGGCCTTACCGGGGAAGTCATCGTTCCTTCCATGACCTTCATTGCAACGGTGCACGCGCTCCAATGGCAGGAGGTTACGCCGATTTTTTGCGATATCGCGCCGGGTGAGTTCCACCTGGATCCGGAGAAGGTCGAGGCCATGATCACGCCGCGTACCACGGGAATTATTGGCGTGCATCTCTGGGGGCGCCCGTGCCACGTCGAGGCGCTCACCCGAATTGCCCAGAATCGCGGATTGAAACTCTTGTTCGACGCAGCCCACGCGTTCGGCTGTTCACATAACGGACACATGATCGGCAACTTTGGCAATGCGGAGGTGTTCAGTTTCCACGCTACGAAATGCATCAACACCTTCGAAGGGGGGGCGATCGTCACCAACGACGATGAGCTGGCGGAGAAAATTCGTCTGATGACGAATTTCGGTTTCGGGGGCACCGACAAGGTTATCTATATTGGCACGAACGGGAAGATGAATGAAGTGTCCGCCGCGATGGGAATTACCTCTCTGGAGGATTTTGAGACGTTCATTGAGTTGAACCGATCGAACTATCAAACCTATGTCAGGGAGCTGACGGGGATTCGCGGGCTCAGGCCGGTCATGTACGATGAGCAGGAACGCAACAATTATCATTACGTTGTCTTGGAGCTCGACGAGGCTGTAACCGGTGTGAGCCGTGATCAGTTGGTGGACATTCTCCGTACAGAGAATGTGCTCGCCCGACGATATTTCTATCCGGGCTGTCACAATATGGAGCCCTACCGGTCTTATTTTCCATTGAGTCAACTGTGGTTGCCGGAGACGGAGCGTATGGCCAAACGGGTGCTGGTGCTGCCCACCGGCGCAGCCGTGACTACCGAGAGCATCAAGCTCATCGGGCAGATTATCCGAATGGTTGTTTCCAGCGGCCGGGAGATTCGCGATCGGCTGAAGCAACCGGTTCCTGCGCTGCAGCCTCGGGTTGTCCAGGACCAGAACCACGAATTGTCTGCAGAATTGGAAATCGTACCACGGTGAAAGGACAGCCGGAAGCAATGCGCCGAGCGTGCTACGGAATGTGCGGTGGTGCCACATCGCGGAGCGGATATTTACGAGTGATAGTTTCCGGATAGCCGCTTTTTTGCTCAAGAAGGCCCATCAGCTGCTCACACAAGTCCAAGCGGGGATATGTGGTCCCATCGTTAGTCGGAGGCCGTTCCTGCGAGTTGCTCTGTCAGTCGGGCTCAGATTGCAACATGCACTCAGGATAGAGCGACCGCGCCATGCTGTTTAATTCACATGAGTTTCTATTCCTGTTCTTGCCGGCGACGGCGGCGATGTTCTTTCTGCTGGGCGGATTTGGTCGCCGTCAATTTTCAATAGTTTGGCTCGTCGCCGCGTCGGTGTTTTTTTATGGATACTGGAATGTTTCTTACGTTCCGTTACTGCTTTTCTCCGTGGTGTTCAATTACTTCCTGGGGGAAGCGTTAGACGCTGACAAAAAAAAATGGATGTTGGTAGGCGGCATACTGGTCAATCTTGGGTTGCTGGCATACTTTAAATATGCAACGTTCATTGTTGAGAATCTGCGGTTTCTGCCGATAAGCGATCTACACGTTGTCCTGCCCATAGGGATTTCATTTCTCACGTTTGAACAGATCGCCTACCTCATAGACACCTATCGAGGCCAAACACCCCCAAGGGATTTTGTTCGGTACTGTTGGTTCATTACGTTGTTCCCGCGGCTTATTGCGGGCCCTATCGTCCGAGCTCGAGAAATATTGCCGCAGTATGGAAAACGGTCATTTGGCTCTTTCAACACGACGTGGTTTGCTACTGGGGTGACGGTATTTGTTATCGGGTTATTCAAGAAAGTTATCTGCGCCGATCACGTCGGTTCGTATGCGACACACGTATTTCAGACTGCCGAAGGAGGAACGGCGATAACGTTTTTTGAAGCCTGGGGGGGAGCACTGGCGTTTACATGTCAGATCTATTTTGATTTTTCTGGTTATTCCGATATGGCGATCGGCATTGCGCGCATGTTCGGCATTGTGTTGCCGCTCAATTTCGATTCCCCATACAAAGCCTGCAACATCATTGAGTTTTGGCGGCGTTGGCACATGACATTGTCGCGCTTTCTTCGCGACTATCTCTATATATCCCTCGGGGGTGACCGCAAAGGAAAAGTTCGACGATACCTGAATTTAATGATCACGATGCTTGTGGCCGGTTTGTGGCACGGCGCAGGGTGGACGTTTGTTGCATGGGGGGCGTTACACGGGCTCTATTTGTGTATCAATCATGCCTGGCGGTCAGCGCGAGCGAGGTTCGGACATGATCTGACCCGGACCACCTGGTGGGGACGTGGAAGCGGGAGATTTGCGACCCTTGGCGCTGTTGTCGTGGCCTGGATTTTTTTTAGAGCCTCAAGTTTTTCCGGTGCACTAAATATGCTGACTGGTATGGCGGGCATGAATGGGTTAGGCGGTACCTCCACGAGTCTCATGGGGTATTTCATTGCGCCGATTCTGTTACTGGTATGTCTGGTTGCGCCTAATACCCAAGAATTAGTGGGCCAAGTTGAAGATGAATCACTCGATCAGCCGAACCATGTGAAGTCAGAAGATAAACCCTGGCTCTTGTGGCAGCCCAATCTGAGCTGGTCGATAGTGATCGGGCTGATGTTTTACCTGGCGGTTGTGTCGCTGACGGAAGAGACCGAGTTTATCTATTTTAGATTTTAAAGCGCCGTGATGGAAGTGAGTCAGTTGAGTAATACGAGCGAGAGCCAAGATCACGGTTTGTATCTGGTTGGTCTGTTGCAGTGCGTGGTCTTTGTCTATTTGATCACGATGCTTTTTGTCCATACTCAGAAGATGGTGATTTTAGAACGTGATTATCCAATGTGGCTCAACGCAAAACGGGTTGCAAGTTCTGCTTCACCAAGTCGGCAGGATCTTGTCGTCATCGGAGACTCGAGAGCCAAGGCTGGGTACATTCCTAATCTGGCAGACAAAAAAACGCTGAATCTGGCACTGACCGGCCAATCACCTATCGAGGGGTATTACCTTCTCGTGAATTATCTCAAGGGGCACCCGGCGCCGAAGAACCTACTGTTGAGCTATGCGCCCTATCATCTCACCATGGTCGATGTCTTTTGGGAAATGTCGGTCAAGTATGACTTTCTTGATTACAATGATTATCGAGAGGTTTGGGAGACTTCCCGTCGCCTGGAAGATAAGACTCTCGGCGAGAAAAGTTTGAGATGGCAATACTTCTTCCTGCCCAGCAAATACTGGGGAAGCGTGAGACATGCGGTGAAGGAGCGAAGGTGGAAAACCAACGATGAGACGTATCAGACTGTGGTCAGTAGTAATGGGCATTTTTACTATGGGAAAAAGTCTGGCTCAATCGACCTGAATGAAGAGGCAGAGCTGAAAAAATTTGCGACATCTCGCTTGTTGGACGCTTATCTCAATATGTTGATCGATCTTGCGCAATCAAGAGATATCCAGGTGTTTTGGTATACGATGCCGTTTAATCATGAATCATGTAAGAACTTGCCGGAATCCTTCAACCGGGACTACGAAGCATACCTCTCCGCTCTGGAGTCAAGAAAGGGCATAAAGGTTATTCAGAAGATCTCATGCCTGCCCAACACGCTGTTTGGTGATAAGAGTCACCTATATTTGGGCGCAGGTGCTAATACATTGGCAATTCTGAAAGCCGTGTTCGACGTTTCTGCCACAAGCCCCCTGTCGTAAGCCCATCTGAAGCAGAGACGGTACCAAGGATGACCCGGGTGCAAGAGCCACGAAAGTCAGGATGTTCCCAGGTGTCAGCCCGAGTTCATTGAAGCACCCGGTGATGTGAGGCTATGAGAGCTGGATTTTCCGAGCGGGATATCACCCCTCCACGCGGTTTGGAAATGCCGGGGGGATCGCGGAGGGCATTTCACGAGGGCGCGGTTCATGATCCGTGCAAGGTGCGTGCGATGGTATTCGATGATGGCACCGAGCAGGTTGCCCTGGTCAGCGTCGATGCGGTCATCGTGCCTCAGACGCTAGTGCAATCGGTCCGGGAGCAAATAAAGACTCGTTGCGGTATTCGCCCCTCCTCGGTGATGATCGCTGCCACCCATTCCCATAGCGCGGGTCCGCTGGGATTCTATGAACGTGGCCGATTCGATCATGCACCAGAATGGATTCAGCGGCTAGCCTATGAGCAATCGTCCTGCGCCGACACCGGCTACATCAGGCATGTGAGAGAGCAAATCGTATCGGCAGTGTCCGAGGCATGGGCCAGTCGCATGGAAGTCGAGTGTGGGGTGGCGAAGGGGTGCGAAACCAAGGCGGCCTTCAATCGCAGATTCCGTATGCGAAACGGACTCACCTACACGTTCCCAGGGCAGGGAAACCCCGATATCATTTCGCAAGCGGGTCCGATCGACCCGGATGTGGGCGTTTTAGGAGCATGGGACCAGGAGGGGCGTCTCCGGGGCTGTATCGTCAATTATGCCTGCCATCTGACGAGCAAACCCGGCGGTACTTCTGCGGATTGGGTTTATTATCTTGAACAGGTCATCCGTGCGGGCCTTGGCTCCGATGTCGTGGTTCTGTTCCTCAACGGCGCCTGTGGCGACATTACTCCTGTTGATACGTTGGGGCGATACGAGAACCAGATCGGCGAGAAGTGGGCTCGGCGTATCGGCGCGCGCGTAGGAGCTGAAGCGATCAAAGCTCTCCTGGATGCCGTCCCGGGCGCAATGGCGCCGGTGTGCGCTCGGGTGAGGCAGCTGAACATTCCTCGGCGGCGACCGAGTTCGGAAAGAGTTGAACAGGCCAGCCTGCTGCTGATGGACGACAGTTCCCGGGAGGAGACGTCTGAAAGGTTCTTTGCGAGAGAAATAGTGTTGCTAGATGCGCTCTTACAGCGCGAATCTGAAGCCGACGTGGAAGTTCAAGTCATGCAGATCGGTCCGGCTGTGCTGCTTGCCTGTCCAGGAGAGCTCTTCTGTGAATTGGGGCTGAAGCTGAAAACTTCCAATCAGTTTGCATTTGTGTTTCCCGTCTCACTCGCCAACGGCTTTTGCGGGTATCTGCCCACAATTGAGGCGATGAGCGCCACCGGCGGTGGTTATGAAACACGATTGACGAGTCATTCCAACCTTGAAATTGGGGCGGGTGACATCATCGTCGAGGCCCTCGCGGAACTGGCTGCTGATTTGACTCCGGGTTCTATGCCGGAGCCTCCCTGTCCGCCTGGTTTCACAAGAGCTTGGAGCTTCGGCAACGTGCCGGCCGAATGCTGACACCTTTCTACCAGGCTGGTTCAAGTCGTGAGATCCATCGCGCGCGCCAATGACCAAGGATAGGCTTCCGGCGATCCATTGAGGTGTGAGGTGCGAATCAGTGTGGTGAGCGGCATCGTACTGGGTCTGGTGCTCGGAGCGGCCTGCATCGGCTTGTATGTGTGGCGGCACCAAGGCACGTCGGATTTTGTGACCGACCTCGTCATGGTGCCGATGCGCGACGGAGTGAAATTGCAAACGGTTGTCTGGCGGCCGATCGGGGCGGGGCGTTATCCGGTGGTCTTGAGCCGCGGATACAATACGACGGGCCCAGCCCTCGCTAAACCGTTTGTCGATGCAGGTTATGCCTATGTCGGGCAAGCAACCCGTGGGCATGCAGGCTCGGAAGGGGAACATGGTGTCGCCGATCGCTTCTTTGCCGACGCACGCGATGGATACGATACGCTGACTTGGATCAGCGAGCAACCATGGTCCGATGGACAGATTGCCATGTACGGCAAGTCCTACTGGGCTGGGACGCAGTGGCTGGTCGCGGTCGAACAGCATCCGAATCTGAAGGCCATTATCCCGCAAGTGATGAATGCCGACGTCTGGCAATGCGGCTACCGGTGTAATGGGGCGTTATCCTTGGCGCTAGCGGCCGGAGGGAGAGCCTATAGCCAAGACAGCATGGCTGAGATCACTGCCCTCGGCTTGCAGAATTTCTTTCGCCATCTCCCGCTCATCACGCTGGACAAACGAGTCGGTGGTACACGCCTGCGTGGCGCCCATGAACTGTGGGAACAGTATGTGAGCCATTCCACGTTCGATGAGTATTGGCAAGCAATCACCATTCGCGGAGATGGTCAGGACGGCAAATATCGAAAGATCAACATTCCCGTCTACCTTATGGGCGGATGGTATGACTACTACGCGGGGGCCGCTTTTACCAGCTTTCAGCAGCTGAAGAAGGCCGATCCCACGAGGGATGTGCGGATCGTCATCAATCCCTCAGATCATTTGAATCGCGTGGTGAGCGGCCGAGAGTTCGGGGGCCATGCCGGAAAGGACGAAATCGCTCTTGCCACCAGATGGTTGGATTACGTGGTGCGCGGGGCCAACAACGGAGTGGAAGCTGAACTCCCGATCAAAATATTCGTCATGGGCATCAATGAATGGCGATATGAACGAGAGTGGCCCCTGGCGCGCACCCAGTATACAAAGTACTACTTTCACGCCCCGGACGGAACACGGCTCGGGACACTCGACACTCACCCCCCGGGCAACGAGCGACCGTCCGCCTATGAGTATGATCCCGACAACCCGGTTCCGACATTAGGTGGGAACCACTCCGTCATCGATGGCGAGTTGGCGTCGATCATCCGAGCCGGTACGGTGGACCAGCGACCCAATGAAGGACGATCCGACGTGTTGGTTTGGTCCAGTGCGCCGCTCGCGCAACCGCTGGAAGTGACCGGGCCGATTGTGGTCAAGTTGTTTGCCTCATCCTCGGCACCCGATACCGACTTTGTTGCCAGATTGATCGATGTGTATCCGGATGGGACCGCCTATAATCTGACCGAAGGAATTCTTCGCGCGCGTTTTCACCGCTCCATTTATGGGGAGCCGGAGCTCCTGGTGCCGGGGACCATCTACGAATTTACAGTCACACTGCAACCGACGAGCAATGTCTTCCTGGCCGGACATCAAATCCGGCTCCATGTCACCAGCAGCAATTTTCCGCTCTGGGATCGGAACCCCAATACCGGGCACCCTCAAGGGATGGACGCCGAGATACAGCCGGCTACGCAACGGATCTATCACGATCGCGCGCATCCTTCGCACCTGGTTCTGCCCGTGATTCCCGCCACCACTGATTCGACCGCTGTCCGACTGACTGGTGCAATGGAGGTGGGCTGACCATCATGGCGTTTGAAATGATGAAACGATCAGGCTTGTATGAGCGTATTGTTCGACCCCTCGTCTGGGCGCCCATTTGGGCGCACCGCAGGTATCAGGCGATGAAGCGCGCACGGTTGTTCGAGAAGCTGGCCATCGAGGACGGCAAGCTGCTGGCCCATGTCCGCGGACAAAAGGAGCGTGAGTACCTGGGAGAGCGGTCGCCGCTCGTTAGCATCACCACGCCGACATACAATCGAGGGCAGTTGGTGGCGGAGAGCACCATGCCGGCCGTCCTGGCGCAGACCTACGTGAATTTCGAATGGTTGGTCGTGGGCGACCACTGCACCGACGACACCGTGGAACGCATGGCGGCGGTGAAGGATCCGCGGGTGTCTTTTTATAACCTGCCGACGCGTCCTCAGTATCCGAAGAACAAAAGGAAGCGGTGGATGATTGTGGGCACCCAGGCGAACAACCTCGCGCATCAGATGGCCAAGGGCCCGTGGATCTCGCACCTTGATGACGACGATGTGTATACACCGGATCACATCGAACAACTGTTGGCATGTGCACTGGCCGGGAATCTTGAGTTTGTATGGGGCCGGTCCCGGGTCGAACTCCGGCCCGGTGAATGGGAGGAACGGGGTGCGGCTGTCGGTGCGGACGGAAAGGCTCCGGGATATGTGTCCCATTCCACCGTGTTGTATCGGAAGTACCTCGACCAGGTCTTTCCCTATGATCCGCACACCCCCCTCAAAATCAATATGGGCGGCGACGCATTCCGGTGGAGACGAATGGTCAACGCCGGTGTCCGCGTCGGCTTCGTGGACCGTGTTGTGACCCTGATTCCGCTTCGTCCGGGAGAGGCAGTTCGTACCATTTCGCTGCTCGACTGACCAGACTGAGGTCTCGCCAGGATCTTTCCACGCGTTTGCTTCGAGAGACGATTTGGCCGGCGTTCGCCGGCGGACCCAAAGGACCGCTTCTTGGCCATCATGACTCACCCTTGTCTCATTATCGGTGAAGTGGGGCAAGCCCACGACGGAAGCCTGGGGTTGGCCCATGCCTATATCGACGCGATTGCCAACGCGGGGGCTGACGCGGTCAAGTTCCAGACACATATTGCGCAAGCCGAGAGCACGCCGGGTGAGCCCTGGCGGGTGAAGTTCAGTCGCCAGGATGCCACGCGCTACGACTATTGGCGACGCATGGAGTTCTCGGAAGAACAATGGCAGGGTCTTCGCGCCCATGCTGCAGATCGTAGGTTGAAGTTCATCAGTTCACCGTTTTCACTGCCTGCCGCTCAGATGTTGCAGCGTGTAGGGTTGGATGGGTGGAAGGTCGCATCAGGGGAGATTACCAACCGCCCGCTGCTTGAGTTCATAGTCGCATCCGGCATCCCGATCCTGCTATCCACGGGCATGAGCGCTCTGCCGGAAATCGATGAGGTCGTCGGGTTTTTGCAGACGCATCAGGCGCCTACCACCCTGCTTCAATGCACAACGGCGTATCCCTGCTCGCCGGAAAAGATCGGCCTGAATCTTATTCCGATGTACCGAGACCGTTACCGCTGCAACGTCGGACTGTCGGACCATTCGGGGACGATCTATGCCGGCCTGGCAGCAGCAGCAATTGGGATCGACGCCCTCGAAGTCCACGTGACCATGAGTCGGGAGATGCCTGGGCCGGACGTGCCGGCGAGTGTGACCGCCGATGAGCTCCGTCAGCTTGTCGAGGGGATCCGGTTCATTGAGAAGATCCGGAATCACCCTGTCGATAAGGACCAATTGTCGGAAGAAATGCGACCGCTCAGGCGCCTCTTTACCAAAAGCGCCGTGGCGATGTCGGATCTTCCTGCGGGAACGATTCTGTCATCCGAACATCTGACCTTCAAGAAACCTGGCACAGGGATTGCCGTCGAACGAGTCGGAGAGATTCTGGGGCGCAAGCTGCGACGGCCGGTACCGGCAGATACGCTACTGTCGCAGGATGATTTCGAGCCATGAGCACCCCTGTTTTCGATGTCCCGCCAGGGACGTATCGTATTCTCAACCTCGAGCCGGAAGGGTACTGCGGAGAAGCACGTGCGGTTCTGGCGCGGTTAGGGGAGATCAGCGATGGGCCGCTGTGTCGGCGTGAACTGCTGGAGCGTATCTCAGCCTATGACATTCTGATCGTCCGGCTACACCACCAGATCGATCGGGAAGTGTTCGAAGCGGGCACGAATCTGAAAGCCATCGTGTCAGCGACAACCGGCCTCGACCATATCGATCTCGAGACGGCAGAGGCGCGGAATCTTCCTGTACTCAGCCTGAAAGGCGAACAGACCTTTCTGAGCACCATCACCGCGACGGCTGAGCACACCTGGGGATTGTTGCTTGCCCTTATGCGACGCATTCCTGAAGCGATCGATTCAGTACAGGCCGGACTGTGGAATCGAGACGCGTTGAAGGGACACGATCTGGAAGGAAAACGGCTCGGCATCGTCGGTTTCGGGCGGTTAGGCAGGCAGGTCGCGAGCTATGGATCGGCCTTCCGGATGCGTGTCGCCGCATACGACCCCTTTATCGACATCTGGCCGACAACGGTGCTGCGCAAACCGTCTTTGCTTGAGTTGCTCGCAGAGAGCGATATTGTGACCCTTCACGTCAATCTTCATCCGGGCGCCGTGAATCTAATCGGCCGAGCGGAATTGGCCGCACTTCCCGGAGGCGCTGTGCTGGTGAACACGTCGCGAGGGCAGATCTTGGATGAAGCGGCCCTGCTTGACGCCCTCGTTTCCGGGCGGCTCAGCGGAGCGGCGCTGGACGTGCTTGCGGATGAACGCCGTCACGACCTCCGTTCAAACAATCCGCTGCTGATCTATGCCAAGCAGCAGCGGAACTTGTTGATTACTCCTCACATCGGCGGAGCGACTCATGAAGCCATGTGTAAAACGGAAGTGTTCATGGCTCATAAATTGACTCAATTCCTTCACAACCTCCCGGCCTAACGCAAACCGGATCGGAGTCATTATGCGGAAAGTGTGTGTCGTCATCACTGCTCGACCGAGTTATTCCCGGATCAAAACCGTTCTTCAAGCGATCAAGTCTCATCCGGATCTTCAACTCCAGCTCATTGTTGCGGCGTCGGCTCTGCTGGAGCGATACGGCGAGGTCGTGAACGTCATTCGTGCGGACGGCTTCCAACCGGACGCAATCGTTTACATGGTGTTGGAAGGCGAGAACCTGATCACGACCGCGAAGTCGACCGGCTTGGGCGTGGTCGAACTCGCCACGATCTTCGACAATATTCGCCCCGATGTCGTGATCAGTGTCGCGGATCGATTTGAAACGATCGCGACGGCCATTGCCGCATCCTATCTCAATATTCCGGTGGCGCACGTCCAAGGCGGAGAAGTCACGGGATCGATCGATGAGAAGGTCCGGCATGCGGTGACGAAGCTGTCTATCCTGCATTTCGTCGCCAATCGACAGGCAGCAGACCGGGTGATCCGCATGGGAGAAGACCCGGAGATGGTCTTTATCACCGGCTGTCCTTCGATTGATCTCGCCGAGCGTGTTCAAGGCTCCATGGATAAGGGGTTTGACCCTTTTGCGGCCTATGCCGGAGTCGGAAACCGCTTCGACGCTCGCGACGGCTATATGGTGGTCATGCAGCATCCGGTCACCACCGAGTATCGCGATTCGGCATCGCAGATTCACGAGACCATTTCTGCCGTCAGGACGTTGAACCAGCCGACCTTCTGGTTCTGGCCCAATGTGGATGCCGGTTCGGATCAGATTTCGAAAGGCCTGCGCCAATTTCGCGAGGCCGGAGAGACTTCGCAGATCTATTTTTTCAAGAATATGACACCGGAGGATTTTCTCCGGCTGCTTGCCGGCGCCCGTTGTCTGGTGGGGAACTCCAGCGCGGGGATCAGGGAGGCGTCGTATCTTGGTCTTCCGGTGGTCAACATCGGCAATCGTCAGCAGGGGAGAGAACGAGCGAGGAACGTCATCGACGTCGGATATAACGCTGCCGAGATCGTGGAGGCCACCGAGAAACATCTGGCCAATGGCCGGTATCCATCCAGTCCTCTGTATGGCGACGGCAAAGCAGGCGAGCGTATTGCGCAAATCTTGGCCCGGGTTCCCCTGACCGTGGAGAAGAGGATTGCATACTGATGGACAGGACCCAGAAAGTACTCGCGGTGATTCCGGCTCGGGGCGGCTCGAAAGGGGTGCCTCGCAAGAACATTCGTTCCGTCTGCGGGAGGCCGTTGATTACCTATACCATTGAACATGCTCGCGCGGCGCAGCACCTGTTCCACCGTATCATCGTGAGCACGGACGATGAGGAGATTGCGACGGTAGCGAGGGAGTACGGGGCGGAGGTGCCGTTTCTCAGACCGGCGAATCTGGCCCGCGACGAATCACCCGTGATTCCCATGCTCCAACATGCGGTCGATTTCATTGAAAGACAGGATGGGGTCCGTATGGATTGGATTTGTCTTCTCCAGCCGACGGAACCGTTTCGGACCGTCTCAGATCTAGAGCAGTGCCTCCGTTTGGGGTTTGCGGGCGGCTGTGATTCCGTCATCAGTGTGGTGCGGGTTTTCGCCACACATCCCATCTTGATGAAGCGCATCGAAGATGACGTCCTTCTGCCGTTTTGCGTGGAAGAGCGGGAAGGCACCAGACGACAGGATTACCAGCCGGCGGCGTACATGCGTAACGGATCGATCTATCTGAGCAGGCGAGACGTCTTGATGGAGCAGGGGTCCATTTGGGGACAAACGATTCGTCCCTATGTGATGCCTCTGGAACGATCGGTGAGTATCGATACGGAGCTCGATCTCAAGCTGGCCGAACTCATGATGTCGGAGCAAATCGCCCTAGAACGGAGTGGAAGCCTCTAACATGTGTGGCATTAGCGGATACGTCAGCGCAGAGCGAGTCGCTTCGGATCGCACGATTCAACTCATGACCAGGCCCCTCGCACATCGCGGGCCGGACGGGGAGGGAGTATGGGTTGACTCTCACGTGGCGCTTGGCAACCGGCGCTTGGCCGTGCTCGATCTGTCCCCGCGCGGTCACCAACCGATGATGAGTCACGATCGGCGTTTCGTCATGACCTACAACGGAGAGGTCTACAACTACCTCGAGTTGAAATCCGATCTTGGGAAGTCGTTCGAAACCGGAACCGACACGGAAGTCGTCCTTGAAGCCTTTGCCCAGTGGGGCCCCGACAGTTTTCACCGCTTGAACGGAATGTTCGCCTGCGCGATCTGGGACCGCCTCACCGAACGATTGTTATTGGTCAGAGATCGCTTCGGGGTCAAGCCGCTCTACTATGCCGAAGTGGATGGTACGCTCTATTTTGCATCAGAGATCAAGTCACTCGCTGCGGCCGGCGTCCCCTTGGAGCCGGATCAAGACACCTGGTTTGCCTACCTCCGCTACGGTGCGTATGACCACGGTTCCGCTACCTTCTTCAAGGGAATCAGGCGGGTCCCTCCCGGCCACTATCTCTCATGGCAAGATGGTCGTATCGAGCTGCACCGCTGGTACGACCTTCCGGAACGGGTGAAGTCAGACTGGCCGGACGAACGTTCGGACAGCACCGTCGGCGAGGAATACCACCGGCTTCTCCAGGATGCCGTGCGTATTCGGTTCCGCTCGGACGTCCCCGTCGGGGTTAGCCTCAGCGGTGGCCTGGATTCCTCAACCTTGGTGGCGCTGTTGAAGGAGCTTTTCGGTTCGGCCCAGGATATCCAGACCTATCACTTTGCCTGTGGTGATGCAGCCTATGATGAAACGCCGTGGGTTAAGCAACTGCTCGCAGAAACCCGCTATCCGCTCAACATAGCGTATCTCGCTGCGGCTGAGATCCCCGCTCTCGCCGAGGAAGCGATCCTTTCGCAAGAGGAGCCCTTCGGCGGATTCCCGACCTTGGCGATGATTAAGCTCTTTAAACTGGCCAAGACCTCCGGAACAACGGTGTTGCTGGATGGACAGGGTCTCGACGAGCAGTGGGCCGGGTATAGTTACTACGCACAGGGCGCAGAGAGTGCGTTATCAGGATCCATGCCCGTCCAGGGCTCTCTCAATGGGTCGACGCGTCATGGGTGTCTCTCAGATGCCTTCACCTCGCTGCGGCCTCGGCCCGTCTATCCGGACCCCTTTCAAGATCGGCTGTCGAACCTTCGTTATCGTGATCTCCGGTATACGAAGCTTCCACGTGCGTTGCGGTTTAACGATCGAGCCTCCTCGCAAGCGTCCTGCGAGTTGCGGGAGCCGTTTCTGGATTACCGGTTGGTTGAACTGGCATTCAAACAACCTGACCATCGCCTCATCCGCCACGATCAGCACAAGTATCTCCTTCGGAAAATCGTTCGCCCACTCCTCCCGAAAGACTTTACGGAGGCTCCGAAACGGCCCGTCCAGACACCACAGCGCGAATGGCTGCGAGGACCTCTCCGGGACTGGGTGGAGAGTTGTCTGGCGCATGCAAGCATCACCCAGAGCGGGTGGTTTGACACCGACCGTCTGCATGAGTCATGGGAGCAATACCTTCGAGGCGAGAGCGACAACTCTTTCTACGTGTGGCAGTGGATCAGTGTCGCGCTCAATCACTGTCTTATTGAATCGATGAAAGCCGCTCACAAGACTTAGCAGGTTGCGGAAAAACTCCAATTTTGCGCAATACATCGTGATCGGCTCACGTGGTGTGTTGGGATCAGAATAGCCTGCAGGATGCGCAAAATGGCCGTCCAGCAAGGCCGCAGCGAGCGAAGAGGCGAATCGTACTCATGCCGTACGGTGAGCCTCTGAGCGATGCAAGAACGCCGCTGGCGGACTTTTTCCGCATCCTGTTAGGTCGATTCGGATCGCTCCCGTTGCCTGCTCCACCCTCGTGCCGTGTGGCGCCACCCTGAAACAGTTGTGATCAACGTGAGACAGATCAAGTGAAGACACAGAGAACCGCCGTCATTCTTGCAGGATCTGAAGGACTCGGTCTCGCTGCCGCGCAATGCCTCGGAGAGGAAGGACATCGTGTGGTCATCTTTTCGCGCTCCAAGGACAAGCTCGAGGCTGCGCGGACTTGCTTCATCAAACGCGGTCACGACGCACTCATCTTTCCCGGAGACCTGACCTCATCTGACGATCTCGAACGGTTATTCAGCTTTGTAGAAGAGCGTTTCGGCGGCACCGATATCCTGGTCAACAATACGGGCGGCCCCAAACCTGGGAATATCCTCGATCTGTCCGAGGACGCCTGGCATACGGCATTCGAAGAGCAGGCCATCTCCCTGATGAGAGCGATCCGGCGCGTCGTACCGGGGATGCGTGCGCGCCGATGGGGACGCATCATCACCATCGCGTCGCTGTCGGTGAAAGCTCCGATCGAAGGGCTCGATCTTTCCAACTTCATGCGCGGTGGTCTGGCTGCAGTGCACCGCACACTTGCCCGCGCGCTTGCTCCGCATGACGTCAACGTCCACATGGTGTTGCCAGGCTCCATTATGACTGCCCGATCACGCTCATTGATTCAGAAACGGGCGGACACTCTTAAGACCTCGTTCGACGAGGCACTTTCCACCTCAATCGGGCGCATCCCGAAAGGGCGCCTGGGAACGCCGGAAGATGTCGGCCACGTGGTCGCCTTCCTCGCGTCGGAACGGGCCGACTATCTCACCGGAAATTTCATCCGGGTGGATGGCGGCATGTATGCGGGGCTCGACTGATGCTGACGCCTCCGTTCACCACCCTCATGAAACATCTCGCTGCGGGTTATGCTTCGCTCGGGTGTCCGGTCAAGCTCGCCCCGCTCACCTTTGAGTTTCAAGTCAGCAATAATCTGTTCGAATATTCGACGACCGGAGGGCGGTTCCTGTTAAAGGTAATGGCTCATCCCCAGGCCCTCTATGGAGAGCAGGATGTTGCCGAGCGGCTCGAGGTCGTGGGGCAGGCGGTGTGTGAGCTCCGTCGTGCAGGCCTCCCGGTTGAAGAGATCGTTCGGGGTGACGATGGCCGTTTCGTGCATCGTTACCAAGGGCACCTCCTGCGTCTCTATGTGTTCAACAGCGGCAGGACATACGCCGACCCCGATCAGGACAATCGACGCAGTGCCTGTTCTCTGCGCAGGCTTCATACCGAAGGACTCCTATGCCTCAGCGATGCCACGCGGAAGGCCATGACAGGATTTGAAAAGGCCTATCCGATCCGCCTCACCGCGAGCGAACTTCCCACGCTGCATGGGTTTCTCAAGGACCAGGCCGGCTCACGCCAGGGTTATGCGCAAATTCTCGAGCAGTGGGACACTGTCGAATGGGCTGTGGAACGAACCCTCAGCCATCGTCCCGTTTCGCCGGACCGCGAGTGCCTGGCCCATACCGATTTTCACCCTCGGAATGCGTTATTCAGCCAAGACCAAGACCAAGCGACCATGATCGATCTCGACAATATGATTATCGACCGGCGGCTGCCATGTCTGGGGTTTAGCATTTTGCGGTTTGCTTTTTTACAGCGCGAGCGGACGCTCGAAGCCTTGCAGGAATCGATCGCAATATTTGCGGAGGATGAGCATCGGAAGCCGGAATTTCTCGATGCGCTGCACCATGCAATGATTGGCATCGAGATCGAGAAGGTGTTACGGATCCTTCATCGCGTGAGAACAACCGGGCATTATACCGGGTTCATCGACAACATCTGCCCGCTCCATCTGGCCAATATTCGATTTCTGAGTGCGAGTGTGGTTTGTGCGTGAGGATCGGCTCGCTCGAATCAGTTGGGAGGGAAAGGTCTGGTACGCCCGGCCGGATGGAACCGATCTGGCGCTCTTGTCCGGATCTCCGCTCGACGGGTTGATTGCAACGAACAGGCGTATCGCCATGACAGATGTTCAGTTTCTGCCGCCTGTCCCGGCGACGAAACTGATCGGAATCGGCGCCAACTTTCCCGGCGAGGAGCCGCTGGGCCCTGATCCGTACCCCTCTTTCTTTATTAAGCCGCCGTCGTCGTTCACAGGTCACCTGACGACCGTCGAACTCCCGCATGTCTTTCGGTCGGTCGTCGCAGAAGGAGAGCTTGGGGTGGTCGTGCGGCGGCGATGTCGGAACCTGACTCCGGATGAGGTCCCGGGTGCCATCCTGGGGTGGACAGTGATCAATGACCTCTCGGGTCGTGACAGCACTCTTCGTGTGGTTCCGCCTGCCGTGAAGAAATCTGCGGATGGATTCGCACCGATGGGGCCCTATATGAACCTCGACGCCTCGATCCGCACGTTCACGCTCACCACCCGGCGTAATGGAGAGGTTGTCCAACGAGGAACAACCGCATCCCTTCGATTCGATGTGGTGGAGTGCCTGGTCTATGTGTCGAGCATCATGACGTTGGAGCCCTATGATGTGCTGGCGCTCGGCACCCCGCCGCCCAAGCCGGCATTAGTCCCGGGTGACGAGGTTGCCGTCGAGATCGAAGGAATCGGACGGCTGGTGAATCGCATCGCAGCCCGCGGCGCATACGGGCACTTCACGGCAGAGATCGTGTGAAGGGGAGACGATGAAAGTATTGTTCGCAGGACTCGGTTCAATCGGCCAACGACATGTCCGGAATCTTCGTGCGCTGATGGGCGAGCACGTCGAGATCCTTGCTTATCGGGCCAACGGCGACAGTCCTGTCCTCAACGCGGACATGACCGTGAAACACGGCGTGACCTTGGAGTCGACGTATAACATCCGATCTTTTTCGAACCTCGATGACGCGCTGGGGCAGAAACCTGACGCGGTGTTTGTGACGAACCCCAATAGTGTGCATCTACCCGTCGCCCTGGCGGCAGCCAAGGCAGGATGTCACCTGTTTATCGAGAAACCTTTGGCCGATTCCCTGGACGGTGTCGAGGAACTCATCGACATCGTCGAACACAAAAGCCTGGTGGCCTTTGTTGCCTATCAATTTCGTTTCCACCCGGGATTACGCTGGATCAAGAATCTGCTCGAAGAACGCCGCCTCGGGACTCTCGCTGCCGCCCACATCGTGAACGGGGAGTATCTTCCGGATTGGCATCCCTATGAGGACTACCGGCAAAGCCATGCTGCCAGGCGGGCACTCGGTGGCGGGGCACTCCGCATTCAAACGCACGAGTTCGATTATGCCCTCTGGCTGTTCGGAATGCCTCGCCGCCTGTATGCCGTCGGGGGGCACCTCAGCGGGCTCGAACTAGATGTCGAAGATTCCGTCAGTGTCCTGCTGTCCTGCGAGGATCGCAGGGGAGTCTTTCCGGTGCACATTCACTTGGACTACCTGCAACGGCCTCCGCAGCGGGTGTGTGAAGTGATCGGCGATGCCGGAAAGGTTCACTATGACTTCTATAGCAATCAGGTAGTCTTTCATGACGTGAAGTCACGAACGACCCAGCAGGTCCAATTCCGCGGGTTTGAGCGTAATCAGATGTTTGTGGATGAACTGCGTCATTTTCTTGCCTGCTTGCGGGGTGAGGCTCAGCCGCTGGTCGACCTACGGGAATCAGTCCGCAGCCTCCAGTTTTCCCTTCTAGCCGACGAGTCGCTTCGTGCGGGTACTGCCGTGGCCTTCGCACCCGATCAACGGACCACGCTCACCGACAGTCATTGAATCAATGGCGGCATTAGCTCGACGCTGATACGCCTCCTGTCGGACGTTTCCACGAAACCTGAGAAATCATTCAACGACATGATGCCGACGATGCTCCAAGAAGCAACCGCGTTCCGTTGTCCCGTATGCTTGGCCCAGGAAACGGCCGTGGTCCGACCGTACCGGAGTGGAACGGCGCCGTCGCAGGGCCCTTTTTCGGGACTCTCCATCCGATCGTGTGAACAGTGCCACGCCGCCTTTGCCTGCCCGTTGCCTCAGGAGAACGAACTTGAAGTGTTTTACGCGGAAAGTTATCGGGAGGAACGAGGACAGAGCGGCGGCGACAGTCGCCCCAATGCCTGGGATGGCGGTTCCGTGAGGGCCCGCGCGCAGGTCGAATTTGTCCTGGAACCTCTGCGATTCGTGGGAAGTTGGCTGGACATCGGGGCCGGTCATGGACTGCTGCTTGACGAAGCCCGCCGGCAACAGGTTGCCAGAACAGGAGCGATCGAACCCGACGTACACTGCGGCAGGCAGATACAGGACGCAGGGCATCATCTGTACGCAAGCCTCTTCGAGACGAAGACTTCCTGGGACGTGGTGAGTTTTTCCCATGTTCTGGAACATTTGACGAGACCCCGTCAATTTCTGAAGGACATTCAGCGCCTCCTGACGGAACAGGGACACGTGTTCTGCGAAGTGCCGAATGAGACGCACCTATCCGAATCGCCGCGGGACCTTCCTCATCTGCTTTTCTTTACGCAGGCATCCTTGATTCGGCTCTTTCAGGAGAGCGGCATGACGATCGTGGCCGTGTCAAGTTGTGGGCGGAGGGCGCCCGAAACCGGATGGCGCAATATCATGAGAGAAGGCGCCCGACGCGCCTCACAGAAACTGTTCAAGCAGCCTCCGCGCTGGATTGATCGGAGGGTGCATCCCCATTTTCACTATCATGAAGACCGGTCAGCAGGCGCCTGGCTTCGCCTGTTGGCGAGAAAGGCCTGATGGATCCGACGATATTGGCGCTGATACCGGCTCGGGGCGGCTCTAAAGGCGTACCTCGCAAGAACATCCTCCCGATCGCGGGAAAGCCGCTGATCGCCTACTCGATTCTGCAGGCGCTGGCGTCCAAATGGATCAAGCGAGTCGTGGTGTCGACGGACGATCAGGAAATTGCTCAGGTTGCGCGGGAATGGGGAGCCGAAGTCCCATTCATCCGTCCGGAGTGGTGCGCGGGAGATGCGTCACCGGACATCGATGTGTTTCGCCATGCGCTGAGCTGGTTCTCAGAACAGGAAGGGTACTCACCCGAGCTGGTGGTTCACCTTCGCCCGCCGGGGCCCGTGCGTCGCGTAGAGCACATTGACGAAGCCATCGAACTCTTGCTGTCGCACCCCGAAGCGGATGCGATCCGGTCGGTGAGTATTGCCCGTCAGACACCGTACAAGATGTGGCATGTGAACCAGGCCGGTCAGTTGCAGCCGGTGCTTCGGATGGAAAACGTGCCGGACTGCCAATCGCTTCCGCGTCAACAGTTGCCGGTTGTGTATTGGCAGAATGGCTACGTAGATGTCATCCGGCCCCGCGCCATTCTTGAGAAGCAGTCCATGTGGGGAACCTGTGTCCTTCCGTATATCCACAATGAGCACCTGTTGGAGGTCGACTACCCGGAAGATATCCCGGCGGTTGAAGAGGCCCTCCGGCGGATTGAGCAGAATGAGGAGCGCACCACAGGACAAGCGGTGCGTCACCCGGTCTGACATGATCACGACCGCTTTCCGTGCACGCCGGCGGGCCGTGCGACTCGCCCTCCTTGTATCCGATTTTGCGGAATAACCATGAGCCTCACTCGTTTACTGTACCTCGTGGCGTACTACGGCTTCGCGAGGCATTTGCCCGCATCGGATAACCACTATGGTAAATGGGCACGCGTCATCCGCCGGGCGACTTGTCGCGGGTTGTTCGCACAGATGGGGCGTGGTGTCAATGTGGAGCAGAAAGCCTTTTTCGGAGACGGACGCAATATCCGTATCGGGGATTTTTCCGGCCTCGGTATCAACTGTCGACTGTACGGTCCGGTCTCCATGGGTACGCACGTCATGATGGGGCCGGATGTCATCATCATGACTTCGAATCACAAGTCAGACAGAGTGGACATTCCGATGACGGAACAGGGCGGCACAGGCCCTGATCCTGTCGCCATAGGCGATGATGTCTGGATCGGCACGCGGGTGATTATTCTGCCCGGCGTCAGAATCGGCCACGGGGCTGTGGTCGGTGCGGGGTCTGTTGTCACCAAAGACGTCCAGCCGTATGCCGTTGTGGCCGGCAATCCGGCAAGACTCATTCGTTATCGCAATGCTCACCGAAATTCTGCCTACAGTGAAAGTTCGCAGGCAGAAGCCTTGTACAAGGATACATAAGACCGAGGGCGAGGCCTCGCAATCTCCGCATCCCTGGATGAAGTCGCCGTTGAAGTTGATGGACCATCAGTTCAGCGGCGATTCATGTGGGCGCCAGGTATTCTTCGGGTCACAAGCAGAGCCGATACACTTATTTTTTACAAAGGAGGGGTCCATGAGCCGCACTGTCCAGATAGGGAAGTTTTCCGTGGGAGAGGGACAACCATGCTTCATGGTTGCCGAGATCGGGATTAATCACAATGGAAATGTCGAAATTGCAAAGAAACTCATCGACACAGCGGCGCTTGCAGGCTGCGACGCCGTCAAGTTCCAAAAGCGGACGCTTGAGATTGTCTATACGCCTGAGGAACTGAGCAAACCTCGCGAGAATCCTTTTGGGAAGACTAACGGTGATCTCAAACGCGGGTTGGAGTTCGGGCGCGAACAGTATGGAGAGATCGATCGCTACTGCAGAGAGAAAGATATTCTCTGGTATGGGTCCTGTTGGGATGAGCCCTCCGTCGACTTCATGGAGCAGTTCAATCCGCCCTGCTACAAGATCGCTTCAGCAAGTCTGACCGACGACAACCTATTACGACATCACCGGAGTTGCGGCAGGCCGCTCATTATCTCGACTGGAATGAGCACCATCGAGCAGATCGACCATGCGGTGGATGTGTTGGGGACCAATGATCTCATTATTCTTCATTGCACGAGCACCTATCCTTCGTCGGTGGAGGAGTTAAATCTGGCGGCTCTGCAGACCTTGCGCGAGCGTTACGATGTCCCGATCGGTTATTCCGGCCACGAAGTCGGATTGGCCACATCGGTTGCCGCGGCGGCGCTGGGTGCCTGCATGATCGAGCGCCATATCACGTTGGATCGGGCTATGTGGGGGAGCGATCAAGCGGCTTCGATTGAGCCACAGGGTGTCTGGCGTTTAGTAAAGGATGTTCGGGCCATCCAGAAAGCCATGGGCGACGGCAAGAAGTGCCTCTATCCGAGCGAGGTGCCGGTGATGAACAAGTTGCGTCGAGTGGGCCTCTGATCCGTCTCGGCATAGGGGAGAAGACATCCGATGATCTCAGGCAATCTCGTGGATGCCGGCGTCCGCGCTCGGTTCGACCTTTCAGACCGAGTCGCGGTCATCACCGGAGGCGGAGGCCTCTTGGGTGCGCAACATGCGGACGCAATCGCGGAGATGGGCGGGACTCCGGTCCTGCTCGATATCGACACGCGCCATGCGCAGGACACTGCTGAGCGCGTGTCGAAGAAATACGGAGTTCCGGCCGTCGCATTCTCGGCTGATATCACGCAAGCGGAGTCGATCCTTGGAACCGTCCGAAAGGTAACAGAGCGGTTCGGGCAGATCGATATTCTGATCAATAATGCCGCCCGCAATCCGAAACAAGAGCAACTCAAGGGCGCGAATGAGGGTTCCAGACTCGAAGGATTTTCGGTGGCGAGCTGGAATGACGATCTTGCTGTGGGGCTCACAGGCGCATTTCTCTGCAGTCAGTTGATCGGTCCGGACATGGCGAAGCGCGGCAGGGGCGTGATTCTGAATATCGCGTCCGATCTCGGAGTCATCGCCCCTGATCAGCGTATCTATCGACGCGCGGATCTGCCGGATCATCAACAACCAGTAAAGCCCGTCAGCTATTCTGTCGTCAAACACGGGTTGATCGGATTGACCCGATACCTCGCCACCTATT
>Ga0268299_1001451_pt1 | contig 41421 bp, 31 predicted proteins | sample NOBtaG_FD_193484 | JGI IMG/M metagenome (GOLD analysis project Ga0268299, IMG submission 193484) | Activated sludge microbial communities from bioreactor in Nijmegen, Gelderland, Netherland - NOB reactor | ecosystem: Engineered > Bioreactor > Aerobic > Activated sludge | place: Netherlands... | reverse complement strand
TGAGGTTGTGCAAGTGTCATCTTTTCATCCTTTAATATCATTTAGGAAAATATTACGTTTTTTGAAGTGTTCGCAGTATCAGGCCGCAGCCAATTGTACCGCCGACAGCCAATGACACAACGCTAACGATCACATCTGTCATAACAAGATTCGTCCACATCGAAAATTGATCAAGCGTCGTATCATTCAAAATGCCCGCGTAGGTCGGCTCGAAAAAAATGTTCATCAAGAACAGGGCTGCATAGGCAGCAAGCCAGGGGATATAGACGCCAGATGAGTTAATGTGCGGGAAAACTTTACGCAAGAACTGTAGCAGGACGTAAGATTCAAGAAGCCATGAAATTATACTGTTAATAAAGCTAACCAGATTGGGATCGGCGGAGGCTAAGATGGTTACGACAATGAAAGACAAAACGGATATGAATCCATAGCTTACCATCAATTGAGTATTATTATAGGTTGCAGATGGAGGGAAGGTACGCCGAAGGACTCGCGAGTTCACATAAGCCTGTGTAAAACCACCGCAGAAATTGAAGAAGCCGTCCACCAGCGTTAAAATGATACTGGGCATTGTCGCCAGCGTAGGAATCAATATCAGAACGATGAGCGGCAGTTTGTAAATAACTCCAGAAATTCCCCAGCCAACAGCCGCCGTAACCAATGCAGGTGCCCAATCAAAGGGCTGGCTCATACGGTTGGCAGATTGACCAGCCGTTCCCAGATGTGGCGCAGCAGCGGCATACGCTGGCTTTGGCGAAGTCGTCGTTGAGACGGGCGTATTTTTTAGAGGTGTTGCGGCAGAGGTTGCATCGATGAGCAACCCGTCGATTTCTTTATCGATTTTGGCAAACAGGTCTTCGCGTTTTTTCATTCGCCGAAGTAAATTCAGCGCATCATCTCGATTCTCGGCTTCGCGAAGATATTCCTTGAGCTTAAACACCAGTGATGCCTGCTCATCAAAAGTTAGCGCTCTGGGTAGGTCAATCTGGTCTTTCAAATTGCCTATGTAAGAGATAGGAACTTCTGGAGATACTGGCAGCGGATTTGGAAGCGGCTGCGGAGGCGGCAACTTGTTTAAAGAGTTCATCAGCCTGAAGGCGGCTTGTCGATCCTGGCTGCGATAATCAACAAACTGGATTGTCGTTAATTCTGAAGGTAGTAGATTGATCGATACACCATCCGTCAGGAGGATTGGTAGGATGTTCTTTCCCAGGCTGTGGGCGTAACCATACTCAAGCTGACATGGGTAGGAGTCCAGCGCTTCAATAGTGAGTGCAAATACAAACAGGTCACATTGACGAATATTTTCGAGAATTTGATCCCACCACGCTTGTCCCCCTGTCAGCTTATGGTCAAACCAGATTTGGTAGCCTGCATTCTCAATATCCTGCGCTAAGGTCGTTACTAAATCTTTGCTCTTGCTGCTGTAACTCACAAATACCCGCATTGGATACCACCCCCATAAAACTATTTCTTTCTATAACCGGAGATCCAATTATTTTAATGCGGATCGAAGTAAGATGTCTACTGGCTGCATACAGGATATAGGATACCGGAGGACGCAGCAATGGGTTGAGCTAAAGCCCATTATAGGTTCTCCTTAAAAATGTAAAATTTACATTGCTACCAGTTCAGCAAAATTTGCTAATTCCAAATCACGCTGTAGTTGAGCAAATCGTTCGGGTTTCAGGCAGGGATGCGGCAAACGCGGCGGGCCACACTCAAAGCCGATCAGCGGCATCACGACTTGCTTGATCGCGCCCATAAACCCGGCGTTAATCATGAGCGTAGTCACACGGTTTGCGCGCAATTGTAAAGCCTGCCCTTCCGCCAGATTTCCTGTTTGTACGCATTCGTGTATCCTGCGATAGACACCCGGCATAAAATTCAGTGTCGAGCCGATATTACCATGAGCGCCTTGCATCGAAGCATATAAACAAACTTCGTCCATGCCGGAAAGCATCGTCCAGTTTTTGTCGCGCAGGCGCACAACCTCGCCAAATTCGTAGACATCCGGGCCGGTGTATTTCGCGCCCATCAAATTCGGAATCTGCATCAAACGGCGCATCAGTTCGACATTGTTATAGCTGCTATTGAGCATATAGGCCAAAACAGGCAAATTCGGCACAGCCGATGCGAGGTTTTCAAAATAGGTGTACAGGCTGTCGATCCCACTGTATGGAGGCGGGAGGATGCTGCTCACGCCCGCCGCGCCGTGATCGCCAGCGTGCTGTGCCAGATCGCGGGCATCAACCAGCGCCATCGCGCCGATGTGAATGATAACGGGTACGCGACCTTTTGCCTGCGACAGCACCGTTTCTGCAACCAATTTGCGTTCAACGACGGACATCAAAATGCCCTCGCCTGTCGAGCCGCAAACGTAAAAGCCATCGACTTTTTTGTCGATCAAATAATCGACCAAATCCCGCAAAATCGGGAGATTGACCGCGTTATCTTCTGTAAATGGCGTGACCAGCGCGGGCCAGATGCCGTGAAAGTGTGGCATAAAAAATATCCTGTTTGTAGGGGCATGATACATCATGCCCCTACGAAATCCATTCTAATGTGATGTGGGTTCTTTCGTCATTTTGCCTTTGTCGGCGGCAGCGGCGCTGGCGCGCGATTCGGCCTTATTTTTCGCCATTTCCTCGACAGACTTGATTTGCAGCCGTGCCGCGCCCTTCGTCTCCGTCAATTTCACGCGCGTACCATTGGCGACGGCGTTATTGAGGCGCTGTTGCGCGTCGGAAGTTGCGTGAGCGTAGTTCGGAAGCCATTTGGCCTGCGCGACCAGCATTTCGTCGGTCATCTGCCAGACTTCTTCGGGGTTGCAGACCGCGCCGACCAGCGGGTCATGCAGCATCGATTGTTTGAGCAGCGTCACGTCGCCGTGTACCGCTGCTTCCATGCCCATCTCCTGGACGCGAACACTCGCCGAGCAAGTCGCCGCACACGCCAGCGGCAGATCGCCGACGACAGGCATATTGATGCCATTTTTATCGACGTAGCCAGGGATTTCGATGGTGCAGCCGTTGGGCAGGTTGGTGATGTGATTCTGATTCGGGATATTGAAATGCCCACGATAAGTGCGTCCGGTTTCCAGCGCTTCGATGATATACGAGCCGTGTTCTTCACTGCGGCGATCCGCTGCAATCGTCGGCGGTTCTTCCTTCATCCAGTTCGGGAAATCCGTCTCGAACCAGTTGCGGCCTTCGGTGCAAACGCGCAGATAGCCGCCTGTTTCGCCGTTGATCCAGCTTGAGAGGTCAATCCACTGGTTGATTTCGTCCACGCGCTTACGATACCAGGGCAGGTATTCGCTCAAATGACCGTTCGATTCCGTGCTGTAATAGCCGAAGCGCCGCAGCACATCGATTCGCACTTTTTCGGTTTGCGGATATTTGGGGTGCGCTTCAAACAGTTCGAGCAAGCGCGGAATCATGTCCATGCCGCGCCATTGCACTTTCACAAACCACGTCTGATGATTGATGCCTGCGGCGATCACGTCAACGTCGCGGCGGTGTAATTTTTCATCCTCGCCGATCAAGCCTTCGCGCTTCGCCCAATGCTCGATGCAGCTTACGATCTGCCAGTGCGCGCCCTGGACACCGTGACACAGGCCGACGGTCTGGACGCCGCCATATTTGTTACACGCCCAGGTGTTCATCGCCATCGGGTTCGAATAATTCAAAAACAGCGTATCGGATTGACCGACTTCGCGAATATCTTTGCAAATATTCAGCAGCACAGGGATGGTGCGCTGCGCATACATGATGCCGCCCGCGCAAATCGTATCGCCCACACATTGGTCGATGCCATATTTCAGCGGAATATCGATATCTGTCGCAAACGCTTCCAGGCCGCCCTGCCGGATGGTGGAAATCACGTAATCCGCGCCTTCAATCGCCTCGCGCTGGCTGGTCGTCCCAACCACTTTCGCGGGCAAATTATTGGCTTTGATGTCGCGTTCGCAAAGCTGCGACACCATATCCAGGTTAGTCTGCGATAAATCCATAAACACGAAGGTCGTGTCTTGCAGTTCCGGCACCGCCAGAATATCCTGCATCAAGCGCCGGGTGAAGCCGATTGACCCCGCCCCTATCATTGCGATTTTTATTGGCATAACCTTACCTTCTCCTTTAGCAACCTCAAAAAAATTATTGTCCATACACATGCGTATAACGATGATGCAGTTTGGCGATGTCCTCGTCGGAAATCGTCAATGGGGTGCCGATTTGCAGCGCCGTCCAGACAATCGCCGCGTTATCCTCGGTCATGACCGCCGCCTGAACCGCTTTTTCAGCTGTCGCCCCTGTCGCGAAAACGCCATGACTCTGCAAAATACAGGCCGGACTGTGTGAGCCTTCCAGCGCCTTGACCACCTGCTGACCGATCTCCTCGCCACCGATGAGCGCAAAGCCGCCGCAGGGAATCGGCCCGCCAAATTCGTCCGCCATCGCCGTCGTCACACACGGAATTTCGCGGCCCAACGTGGCGAAAGCCGTTGCGTAGCGCGAATGGGTGTGGACGATGCCGTTGACATCCGGGCGATGACGATAAATATAACAATGTGAAGCCGTATCCGACGATGCTTTGTAATCGCCTTCGACCATCTTACCGTCAACATCGACAATCACCATATTTTCCGGCGTCAGGTCGCGAAATTTGATCCCGCTTGGCTTAATCACTACGAGGCCGGATTCAGGATCACGCGCGCTGACGTTGCCGCTCGTCCAGGCGACGAGATGATTGTTCGGCAGTTCGGCATGAAGGGCGCAGACTTCGGCGCGCAGTTTTGCCAATTTCACGACTCAATCCCTCCACGCGCTTCCCGGCGAATTTGCTTCAGGCGCTTCATCACGTCGTTCTCTCCACGCCCGAAATAATCATACAAAGTTTTGTAATCTGCATAAAGCTGGTCATAGATGGCCTTATTTTCGGCAATCGGATGCACCACTTCATCTTTGATTTTGCCCATTTTTTCGGCGGCGGCGTGAATATCAGGATACACTCCGGCAGCTACGGCAGCGTGCATCGCCGAACCGAGCGCGGGTGACTGCCCCGACCCGGCGAGTTTCATCGGCTTCCCGGTCACATCAGCGTAAATCTGGACGAGCAGCTTATTTTTCTCCGGCAGGCCGCCCGCCGCGACCAGTTCGTGAACGGGAATGCCGCGCCCTTCAAACGATTCGATAATCGTGCGTGTGCCATAGGCCGTCGCTTCGATCAAAGCGCGATAAATTTCCGGCGCGCGGGTCGCCAGCGTCGCGCCGACAAGCAGACCTGTCAGGTCAGCATCGACCAGCGTCGAGCGGTTGCCATTCCACCAATCCAGCGCGATCAGGCCGTGTTCGCCAACTTTTTGCTTGGTGGCTTCCGTTTCCAGGTATTGGTGTAAATCCATGTCTGCTGCCTGTGCCGCCTCGTGATATTCCGGCGGAACCGCATTGTTGACGAACCACGCAAAAATATCGCCGACGCCGCTCTGCCCTGCCTCATAGCCATAATAGCCGGGGATGATGCCGTCGCGCACAACGCCGCACATGCCCTCGACGGTTTGCTGGTCGCTGCCAACGAGCATGTGGCAGGTCGATGTCCCCATAATCATGACCATCGTGCCGGGTTTGGTGACTTTCACGGCAGGCACGGCGACATGCGCGTCCACGTTGGCGACGGCGACGGCTGTCCCAGGGCGCAGACCTGTCCACTGTGCGGCCTGTTCCGTCAGCCCGCCGACCTTCGCGCCGAGAGTCGCAAATTCACGGCTCATTTTGCTATCGACGACATCGGCAAAACGGGGATCAAGCGCGCCAAAATATTCGCGCGATGGAAAACTGCCATTCTGCACCATCGCTTTGTAGCCAGCGGTACAGGCATTGCGCGATTCAATTCCCGTCAACTGCCAGATCACCCAATCGGCGGCTTCCAGCAAACGATCCGCAGCGGCATAAACATCCGGCGCTTCCTGCAAAATTTGCAGCGCTTTGCTGAAAAACCACTCGGACGAAATTTTGCCGCCGTAATTTTGCAGCCAGCTTTCGCCCATACGCCGCGCCGTGTCGTTGATCTGGTCGGCCTGGGGCTGCGAGGCGTGATGTTTCCACAATTTGATCCAGGCGTGGGGGTTGTCGCGCCATTCGGGGAGCGTGGAAAGCGGTGTGCCATCGCGTTTGACTGGGAGCATGGTACAGGCCGTAAAATCAGTGGCTATGCCGACAACTTCTTCGGGTTTTATACCACTTTGTTTTAAGACCGCTGGAATCGTATTTCTAAAAACGGCGATGTAGTCCATCGGGTCTTGCAACGCCCAATCTGGCGGGAGCGGGCGGCTGCTCCCCGGCAGATGCTGGTCGATCACCCCGTTTGCATACGAATGCACAGCCGTCGCCACTTCACGCCCATCGCGCACATCTACCAGGACGGCTCGCCCGGACTCCGTCCCGAAATCGATACCAATTGTGTACATTTTTTGAACAGTCCTTAAAAATAAATTTGCGCCAAACTGCTCTTAGTTTAACGCAAATCAACAGAAGTTGTCAGATTTCAGTTGTCAGATTTTGCCAGAAATCTCGATTTATTCCTCCGCCAGCGGATCAGCGAAAATTTCCTTCAGAGGAAGTGTAAATCCAGGCACTACGTCGCCACCGTCCAGAACTTCATTTTCCAGGAGAATTTCCTCATCATCAGGTGTTAGGGCAACGACCAGCTTTTTCGAAGGGTCAACAATCCATACCAATCGTGTGCCGTTCAACATGTAGTAGTGTGCTTTTTCGCGCAGTTCTTTGAGCGAATCATCCGGCGACTTAATTTCAATTGCCAAATCAGGCATTTGGGGTATGACACCTTCTGTCACGCGGGGACGGTTTCCAGCGACAAACGAAATATCTGGCAGGCGGCTGTTTCGCTTATCCTCTGGCATCTGATGGCGAATCTCAACACCAACGCGCCCCAGTTTGTGTTTGGCGACAAAGGCACGTACTGCACTGCCGATAATAAGCGCGATTTCGCCATGTTCCTCGGTTGGCATTTTTTCGACCATCTCCCCATCAATGAGTTCAAAGAGGCGCTCACGGTTGGCAGGCTGTGAGATAAATTTCTCAAACTCCTCGACGGTGTACGTGCGTTCTTTTGAAATCGCCATTACTGCTTCTCCAAGCTCACTACAGCGATTATAAATCACTTTCGCGAACGGGTGTTAACTTTGCCGTACCGCTTGCCGACCCTCCGCCGTCAGCCGCAGACGATCCTGCTCGACCTCCACCAAACCCTGCTGGCTGGCGCGGCGCACCGTAGCCAGGGCAAAATTTGGCTGCCAGTTGAGTTCTTCGATCAGGTGCGACAGGCTGTTTTCTTCAGCTTTGCCGGGGGTATCGGTATGTGTGTTCAGGCGTACCAGCAGCGTCTCGACTGCAAAACGGCGTGTCCGGCGCACGTGCAAAATCCGTTTGGCGACTATCCCACGCTCCGGTGCAAACACCAACGCCAGCATAAAGACGATGACGATCACGTTGATGAGCAGAATCGCGCCCATCATCGCGATGGGTTTTTAGGCTCCCTGTGCTGCGAAAACCGTTTGTAAATGGGCATCAATGCCATATCCCCAAAACATATTTTTACAAACACAAATAAATTATTAGTCTCATCTAAATAATATCGTTTCCCCTGCTCCCGTCAGTAGGCCGCGTCGCTTAAATGGATTCCAATAATTCGTGTTGAGGTGGTTTGAATATTTCAGGTTCCTGCTAAGGCAGTTCAATATTTCGTATTCGTGCTTCAGGGAAATTTGAGCTAAGATTCACAAGAGGTTTATTCCGCACACAAGGGGAATATGAAAATGGAAATTCTCGGCATTGATATTGGCGGTTCGGGCATCAAGGGCGCGCCTGTAGATGTGGACAAGGGTGAGATGGTCGCCGAGCGGCATCGTATCGATACGCCCCAGCCATCAACGCCCGACGCTGTAGGCAACGTCGTCGCGGAACTGGCTCGATATTTTGATTGGACAGGATTGATCGGCTGCACCTTCCCAGCGATTATCAAAAATGGCGTCACTCTGAGCGCAGCCAACGTCGATCAATCGTGGATTGGCACCCAGGCTGAAAAACTCCTGCGCAAAAAAACCGGCTGCCCATTAATTCTTCTGAATGACGCCGACGCCGCTGGCATGGCAGAAATGGAATTTGGCGCGGGAAAAGGTCACAAGGGCGTCGTCATCATCTTGACATTGGGAACGGGCATCGGCAGCGCGGTTTTCGTTAACGGCGCGCTGCTGGCAAACAGCGAACTCGGACACCTGGAATTTGATGGTCGCGAGGCCGAAAAGTGGACATCGGACAAGGTGCGCAAAGATAAAGATTTAAGCTGGAAAAAGTGGGGCGAACGCATCAACGCCTATTTGAATCACGTCGAATTCCTGCTGTCGCCGGATTTGTTTATCCTCGGCGGCGGTGTGAGCAAAAATTTTGATAAATTTTCACCCTACCTGCATACCCAAACGAAGATCGTTCCTGCGCAACTGCTGAACGATGCGGGAATTATCGGCGCGGCGCTGGCGGCGAGGAATATCAAGTAGGTTGTTTAGGTTTCGACAATTTCGGTGGATTCGTGAAATCCGAAGCCGAGCGCAGCCATTTCGTCCAGCACGGGGATATATAAATCTGGCGTAAGCGGAATCTGAACACCGGGGCGCGTGTACTGCTTTTCGGCGATCAGGCGGGCGCAAATGGTCGATGTCAGGCCAACCGTGCTGGACATGGCTGATAGACCATTCGATTCCCCAATTGTCACCAGCGACGAGGTGATACGCTCAAATTTTTGCTGCGGGTATTCCACTTCTAACGTGTGGCGCATGACGATCAGATCGCGTTCGCCAGGGGCATAGGCCAGGTCAGGCTGCGATTGGAAGCGCGAGAGCAGATAACCCTGGGCAGTCAAATCGCTGTCTGCCACATCGAACAGGCCGAGCCATTCCAGAACCGGGCGCACATCGGCGCTGATTTCCGACGATTCGGCTGTCCTATTCGATACCTCAACGGCAGAACGATTCGAAAACCAGCTCAGGTCATGCAGCAGCGAAAATATTTTGCACCAGCCCGCATAGCGCAGCGTCCCCCGGATAAACGTATTCGCTTCAGCCATGTTATACAGGTGAATATAGGCTTCAGAATCGCCATTGGGATAGGCTTCGAGGTCAAACGGCACATCGTCAAAATGGAAAATCAACGGGTCGTTAAAAAGCTGGCGCGGCTCTGTGGTGCGAATCGCGCCGTCCTGCTTGAAACGCGCCGGACGATTGGCGGCTGAGACGATGCCCGCCGGACTCCACGACGCCTTAAAACGCAGCGGATTATTGGCAGAATCGGCGTGTGGCAGGCCGCCGCAGTAGGATGTGAAGCTCAAAATTTTGCCACCGTCGCTGTGAATCTGGTCGATCAGGCGCAGCGCCGACATATGATCGAGGCCGGGATCGAGGCCAACTTCGTTGAGCAAAATCACCCCAGCAGCCTTCGCGCGCTCGTCCAAATGCCGCATATCCTGGCTGACATACGAAGCCGTCACCAGATGCGTCCGCGTCTCGATGCACAATTCCGCCGCTGCCGCGTGGAGCGACGCGGGCAAAAGGCTGATCGCGACATCGACCTGCTTCAATTCTTCAATCAGCGATTCACGGCTCTCGACGCTCACGGCAAGTTGAACCGCCCGCACCCGTTCCGCCGGATAATTTTTGATGCGCAACTGTGCCTGTTCCAGATTCGCATCGGCAACGGTGACGTGATAACCATGCGCGACCAGATACGAAATCACCGCCGGACTCATCAAGCCCGCGCCCAGCAGTAAAATCCGCCCCGATAACTTCTCGGACAGATACTCAAAATCCGGCGCAAGCTGACCTTGATGCAAAATGACGGCGCGTTTTAACTGGCGTGACATATTCAACGTCTCCAATGGACGGCTAAAATCAGCATTCAATAAATCAGGGATCGATTTTTTCAGCATCCCGCTAAAAGCTGTTGACGAATCGCGCGGGAACTCGGCTGGCAAATTGACAACCGCCATCACCACCGGGCCACGACCTTCGAAACCAAATTTTGAGGTCATATAGAATTGATGGTGACTCCAATGTTCTGATAAGTCATCTTTTTCCGGCTCATAGACGAAGGTTGGCACGTCGGGGTAAGTCGCGTGGCTGACCTCAATCGAGCCGTTTGGGTCGCAGCTTACGTCGCCGATCACACGCAGATGAGGCTGTCCATTGCGGTAAAGGTCTTTCAAAAATTGGCGTGTGATAATACGTTCGTGGTGGCTTTTCCACTTGATGCAGTTGACCAGCAGCGTCACGTAGCGCATATACGGTTCAAAAATCGCACGTTCGCGGTGTTCGCGCCGGAATTGGGCGAGGTAGATGTGGTGTTTCGCGTCGGCGGGGTGAAAATCGAGCAAATCTTCGGGCGCAATTTCGATAATCGGCAGATGCGCAAAAACGTGTTTTACCGCGCTGGCGGCATTCCCCCCGCCCGTGATGCCAAATACGACAGGCGTTAACGAATCGGGCAGTCCATCATTTTGAATTTTCTCGCTCAACTGGTCAACGGCCCGCATCGCCGCGTCAAATTCGCCGCTGGTTTCGTGATATTCAATCGCCTGTTTAATTTTTGAAAATGGATTATCGATTCCCTCGACGTTGAGCCGCTGCCCCAGCGCCCACAGGCTGTTGATCGCGCCTGCGTAGCCCGCATAATGCCCGAAAAAAACTTCGCGGGGGTGCTGGTCAAGCGCGTATTGGTCGTCCTCAACATCCTCGACAATCAATTCATAATCGATCAGCGTACAGTTCAGATTTTTGAACTTGCGCAGCATCGCCATGTTATACGATTGGCCTTTATAGGTGTGGGAAAAATTGACGTAAACACGGTTGGGCAAAATATCGTTGATTGGCACTTCCTTGATGCCCAGGATCACGTTGGCATCGTCCAACCCGCCGATGGTCGCGCCCGCCTGTGCATATTCGTCATCATCAAACGCGCGCTTGTAGATGCAATTTTGCGAGGACTCGACCACAAACGCCGCATCAGGAAACTGGTGGAGAAGTTCGCGAATATCCGCCGGGGTCAGCGGGGCGCGGCGTTCAAATTTCTTTTTTTCATCCTCTTTGCGGATACCGATACGATTCAAGGCCATTCGTAACATCTCTCAAGAACGTAAGGGCGACTGGTGAGGCCGCCTCTTACGATCATAGCATGGTGCTGGCGTCATCCGACCTTTAGATGTCGCGATAGATGAGCGCCGAATATTCCAATACCCCACCCGTGAAGCGAACCACACGGCTCACCGCCAGATCGAGCATGTCCTGTACCGTGTCCACCGAGGTCGCGCCGCAGCCGTCCACCAAAAGCAGCACATCGGTGGTGTCCAGTGTGATTTTGGTCGCGTCGGCATCCCGATAATTGAAATCGAGACATATCACCTGTTTCTGGTCGGCATAAACCAGTTCGCTCGGCTGAATCGGCAGCGCGTCCCCGCCGCCAATCGGCACGAGGACTTCGCCCGCTTGCGCGAATCGCAGTTCAACCGGAAGCGACAATTTTGAGGCGTCATAGGCCGCCATTGGGATCATCGACTCGGCGGACGCGAGGTTATAAGCATCGACAATCGTGTTGATCGTCGGCAGCGCCTTATTGCGAATCACCCGCCGCAGCAGGGCTTCCGCGCTCGGATTGCGTGAACCCGGATCAACACCAAACGCGCGATAAATTTCGCGATAGGCTTTGATGCGCTCCAACGAACCGAGATTGACACTGGCATACCGTTCGGCTAATTCCGCGCCGATTTTCGACTTCAGAATTTCGAGTTCAGGGTGCGTTTCCGCCGCGCGAACCCCTTTAATCAATGCGATACCGATGCGCAATTCGGGAAATTTTTCGAACACGTCACCGTGAATTTTCAGCGCATCGCGGTAAATCGCGTCCTGGCGTTTTTCGACCACGCGGAACGAGGCCGATTCGAGATATTGAATCATCTCGGCCTGTTGCAGCCGCTTCATGACGAAATCATACTCCAGCGCCGCCAGCAAATCGCCTGCGCGCGGGCCGCTGGTTCGCCCCAGAAATGTCAGATAAATGACCTGAAACGCCTTGCCCGGTTTCATACCCAGGCCAGTCGCGATGTCGTAAATTCCTTTATGAATCTCCTCGCCCGTTGCTTCATCGTTCGCTCTAAACCAGTCGATCAACTGCGCTAAAAAGGTGCGCTGGTCATCGGCGAGTTTACGCGCGGCGGTGGGAAGCTGCTGCTGCACTTCGATGCGGGCGTCTTCCGGGGCGAATCGATCCAGCCAGAGTTTGGCGAAATCGATTCGCCGCTGGACTTCGCCCATTTCTTCAGCCGTCAGCGGCGCGCCCTTATGCAGCTCAAAATGGCGGCGTGTATCGATGCCCGGAATCTGCGAAACGGTGACGATGTGCAGGAATCGCGGCGTATAATGCGGCTCCAGTTTCACGCCGTGCGCAATCTGCGCCAATTCAAACAGACGCTTCGTCCACAGTTTTTCCTCGTCGTCGGTATCCTTGAAATATTCATCGTCTGCCGTATCGTACTCGTCAAACAGGCGTGGGATCGCATTATCGGCGAGTTTAAAATTGATCGCCGTGCGTGGGCGGGTGCGCACCAGGATAAAACGCAGCAGTTCTGGCGGCAGCACTTCGGAAACTTCACGCGCGCTGAAGCCAATACCTTTTGACGAACTCATCTTGCCACCTTCGAGCAGGAAAAATTCGTAAGGCACATTCGCCGGGGGTTCGCGCTTGAAAACCTGTCGGCAGATGGCCTCGGCGACATCCCGTGACCCTCCATCGACGGAATGATCCATGCCCGCACCTTCGACGTTCACATCCAATACGATCCAGCGCGCCGCCCACTCCAGCTTCCAAGGCAGCTTGCCATTGCCATCGTAGGGGCTGACGACGCCTTCATGCCCGCAGCCGCGTGTGTAATTCATGGCGTCCGGCTCACAGCGGTAATGCACTTTTTCGCCATCGAATTGATAGACGCGGGTGGTCGCAATTTTGCCGCAGTTCTCGCAAATCGGATTAAACGCGATCCAATTATCATCGCGCACCGAGCCGCTGGATTCAAAATAAATATCACGAATCAGCGCCGCGTTTTCGAGGACGGTTTTTATCACCCCGTTCATTTTGCCGGAGCGATACATCTCGCTCATGCGGTACGTTTGCGGCGTCACACCGAGCATTTTCATAACGCCCAAAAATTCGTCGGCAAAATAATCGGCATAGCTGCGGTTGGTACCGTCCGGCGCAGGCACGACCACCAGCGGCTTGCCGAGATACGATTCGTATAAATCACGCGAGAGGCTCGGCGGCACAGCATCAAAAGCATCATAATCGTCGCTGCCGTAGGTGAATCGGACAGGCCGACCCGCATCCACCGCCGCGCGGTACAAAATGTCGTGAATCACCGGGCCGCGCAGCGAACCGACATGCGCCGCGCCGGACAGCGTTTTTGAATCGTTAATGTGTATTTCCGCTGCATCCAGTTCAGCGATCATCTGGTCAGCCCAGTATTGCACAGTCGTCCTCCCGTATTGAGAATTTCAGTTTAAGGTGATTGAGTTTATTGTTCAGCGCTTGGGGCGCAAGCAGAACCCCAAACTATTCCAAATTCAAACCCACTGAAGGGGTTCAAACGGATCGCCAAGTATTTTTAACGCCTTTAGTGCGTTTGGATTTCTGGCAGCCGGGGATTTCAATCCCTGGCGGGCAACGCAAACCTACAGCACAGCCTTCGCAACAAATCCCGTTTAATACTTTTCTACTCAGCACTCAGCACATTAAACTTTTCACTTAAGAAATTACGCCTTCAGCACCTTTGCCACGCGCTCCAACGCCCAGTCGATCTCCTCGCGGTTGATAACCAGCGGCGGCGCGAAGCGGATCACATCTTCGTGCGTTTCTTTGCACAGAACGCCCTCATCCATCAGCTTTTCGCAGTACGGACGCGCACCGCCCAACCCCGGCTTCAACTGGACGCCGACGAGCAGGCCCTTGCCGCGTACCTCTTTAACCAATGGGCTATCAATCGCTCTCAGACCATCCATCAGATACGCGCCCATCTCCGCCGCGCACTGGGGCAAATTTTCGTCTTGCAGCACGCACAGCGCTTCGCGGGCGATGGCGCAGGCCAGCGGATTGCCGCCAAACGTGCTGCCGTGTTCGCCGGGGGTCAGCAAGCCGAGAATCGGCGCTTTTGAAAGCACCGCCGACACCGGATAGACTCCCCCGCCGAGCGCTTTGCCTAGAATCAGCAAATCCGGCTGGATATTTTCGTGCTGGTAGGCCAACATTTTGCCCGTGCGACCCAGACCGACTTGAATCTCATCGAGCATCAGCAAAACGTTGTGGCGATCACAAATTTCGCGCACCTGCTTGAGATAACCATCCGGCGGGACGATCACGCCGCCCTCGCCTTGAATCGGCTCCACCAGAAATCCAATCGTGTTGGGTGTAATCGCCGCTTCAAGCGCCGCCGCGTCGCCAAAGGGGACAAAGCGGAAGCCGGGAGTCAGCGGGCCAAAATCGTGCTTATAATGTTCTTCCGACGAAAAGCTGATGGCTGTCGTCGTGCGTCCATGAAAATTGCCCTCGCAGACGATAATTTCGGCTTCGTAGCGTGGCACATTTTTGGTGCAATAGCCCCATTTTCGGGCAACCTTGACGGCGGTTTCGACACCTTCCGCGCCAGAATTCATGAACAGCGATTTGTCCATGCCGCACAGCGCGGTCAATTCTTCGCTGAGGTAGGCCAATTCATCGTTATAAAAGGCACGTGAGGTCAATGTCAGGCGGTCAAGCTGTTTATGCGCGGCGGCGATGATGCGCGGGTGGCGATGACCATGACTGACCGCCGAATACGCGCTCAACATATCCAGGTAGCGTCTGCCCTCGACATCGGTGATCCAGCAGCCTTCCGCCGTCTCGGTGACGATGGGCAGCGGGTGGTAATTATTCGCGCCGTGTCGATCCGTCTGGTCGATGAATTGTTGTGATAAGGTCATTTTTTGATCTTTCTCGTCGTGCCGCAATCATAGCGTTAATTGCGCGTTCCCGGTAGGCTCAGTCAGTTCGGCAAGGCTTAGGCGAACTTGGGTACACTTAGGCGAACTGCGGCAGATATTCCTCAAATTCGACAATAAAATCGTCGAGGATGCGCCGTGCCGTGTCAATGTCAGTCACCATCGGGTCGAGGAGCAGCGCTTGAAGGGCTAAATTTCGATCCCCCTGCGCGACGGCATCAATCGTCAGCGAACTGAGCGCCAATTCACGGCGGCAAAGCTCGGCGATTCCTTCTGGCAGCGGCGGGAAGGTCAAACCCTGCAAGCCCATGCCGGAAACAATCCCCGGCACTTCGATAATCGCGTCCTGCGGCAGATTCGGAATCAGCAAGCCTTCGTTGGGGATATTCAACTGCTGGTGATAATAATTATCGTTGTGGACAATCGCGCCGATGAGTTCGGGGATGCCCTCGTCCAGCATGTTATGACGCCATACGTCGCGCAGTTCATCGACGGGCATTTCACCCGCGACAATCGCCTCGGCAATCGCTTTGCGGTGGGCGCGGCGGCGGCGGTTGCCATCCCAACTCTGCAATTTGAGGTCGTATTTTTCCCAGGGTCGGGTGATCTGGTCGTGGACGACGGGCAAAAATTCGCACATATGGCTGTCGCCCGCCGTCGGCATCATGCCGAAAATCTGAAACATCTCACGCGAAAGTGGCTCAAAATCCTTGCGAAAATTGTTCAGCCAGCGCTCCCGCAGCAGCGGATACAGGTCTTCGCCCGTTTCTTTATCGCGAATATCATAGACCCAAGAAAAATGGTTGATGCCAGCGGCTTTCATGTCGAGATGTTCGAGCGCTGCCCGCGCCACCGGAATAAAACGCGGCATGTTGTCGGCGTCGGTATGGACGTGGAAGCCTTCCGGCACTTCGATGCCCCAGCGATCCGCCAGCACCGTCCCCGCCATCGCGTAGCCCCACAGCAGTTGATGGCACAAGCCTAACACTTTTTTGATTTTGGTGTAACGGCGCACCGCCCACGTCAGCCGAATCAGCGGATTCGTCAGGTTGAAATACCACGCATTCGGGCAGAGTTCTTCCATGTCGTGCGCGATGTCGAGAATCACGGGCAGGTTGCGGGCGGTATGTGCCAGCGCGCCAGGGCCGCCATTTTCGGCATACGGTTGGCGAACGCCATGCCGCAGCGGGATTTTCCAGTCCATTTCCCATACGGTTTCGCGCGGGCCGACCTGAATCGACACAATCACGAAGTCCGCACCAGAAAGCACATCGCGGCGATCTGTAGACGATGAAATTTCGATGCCCGAATCCCAGGCATCGTTCATGATGCGTGCCAACGCCGTCATCGTCTTTAACGATTTTTCGTCCAGATCGACCAGCGCCAGTTTTGCGCCGCGCAGCCGGGGTGACTGCATCATGGTCGCCAACCCGCCGAGGCCAAAAATCGCGCTGCCTGCGCCAATGACTACGATTTTAGGAGGTTTTACCATCGTTCAAATCTCGCTATCTCATAAATTGAACCAGAGCGTCCATACTTCTAAAAATAACGGGACAGAGCATCCATATTTCTATTACGATACATCATGGTTGCTTCCAGCGCTTCATCTGCTGAAATGCTCTTGCGCACGATGTCGTCGAGTGCCTGCGCAACGGCTGCCGAGTCGTCTGTGCCGGGAAAGCTGATATTACGCCCGACCATCGCGCCACGCACATTGCTGCCGCTTGCCATGCCTGTCGCGAAATCCTCAAATGTCGAGCGCGGGTCTTCGTTGGATGGGCCACCGAGCAAAATAATCGGCATGGTGGTCGCCAGCGCTACACGATCATAATCGGCGCTGTAGGGCAGCTTGAGCCACATATTGCGCGACGAATCACCCAACCCCGACGCGATTCCAGCAAGCCGAATCAAATCATCGGCATTATTTTTCATCACCCATTTGTTGTTGACTCGCTCCATGCGCATCGGCTCGACAAATGATGGCAAATTATAGCGGTTCAAATCGGTGATCGCCTTTGCACAGTAATCCATCGTCACCAGTGTGCGTTCGTCGTCGGCTGCGAAGCGCAGGAGCATTTTGCCACCATCCAGCCGGAAACGCGCAATCGAATCGGCAGTATAGGCCGTGAATCGATCTTCAATTTCACCCTCGATGTTGACTACACCACCGCGCTGCATACAGCCAATCAAGACTTTGTGATCGAGAAATGACGGCCCGCCCTTTTGCTGCACCAGATAATCGAGAATCAGCAGTTCGTCGATCATATCCGGCGTACTCATGAAGCCATCGAATGAGGTCGTCATCAGCACACGCAAAATGCGTCCCAAATATTCGTGGCGGTTGCCCATGATGGTCGCGTCTTTGCCGATATTGGTCACACCGCGCGCGGGATGGTCGGCGGCGAGGATGGTCAGCTTGCCATCGAGAGTCAGGCGCGAACGGCGTTTGCGGCTGGCGGCCTGCTGATCGATGATTTCCGGCTGATTCACGCGAATATTGGTGATCTGCTCAAAAACACGATGTGGAAAATAGGCTTCGAGGTCAAAACGATAATCAATGGTGGTGTATTCGACTGCCAAAATTATTTCTCCCTGGTTATGCCAGGGCGCATCGCGATGCGCCCCTACACCAATTCAAACATCACCTGTAGATTGTCCCAAAATCCAGCCTTCGATTTTGCGGATATTTTCGTCAACGGGATCACCGGGAGGACGACGTTTTAAGACGACATTGAGCATCCCGAACAGGCCAACGACTGAATCAAAGCGGTCTTCGCTGTTGCGTGTCGTGCCAAAGCCATCTACGATTTGAGCCTTCAAGTTATCGTCAAGCTGAAGGTTTGCATCAACAGCCCAATTGAGCAGCAAGTCAGCATTGGACTGTCGCGAAAATTGTGAACGTTTGCCGGAACGCCCATCAGCGCCTTTTGCTGTGAGCGTAATCCCCAGATGGCGATAACATTCTGCCGGATAGGTTTCGGCAGCGACGACACGCCCTGGCTGAAATAGTTCAAATAATGCGCCCGAAAACGGCCAGATTGAGACGCTTTTTGCGCGCACCGCTGGGGCAAGCACATCTCTCCAGCCGATGATCGCGCCCTTACCTGCCTGCTGTGGCCCTATCGTCCAGAATAGCGGCGCGGCGGCTTTGCGTCCATTTTGCGCGCGGTCACATCGGCGCAGCAAATGCGCTTTGTCGAGGCCGAGTCCATCGAGCAAATGCGCCTGACTCGTGCCGCCGGGTCGCGCCGGATAAAATGGCCGCCACACGCCTATATCGTCCGGGTGTTCCGCAACCTGATAAAACTCTGCCCAATCGCCTTCGCCCAATTCGCGCAAAAATGTCAGAAAATCGCTGACCCCCGCGCGCCACGCATAGCGCAGCGGCAGGCCAATCGGAAAATCGAAGCCGATTAACGCACAGCCCCGACTCCCGGCTTCATGGCGCAATTTCGCGATGAGTTTGCCGGGTTCGCCGACCAGTTCCGGCGCTTGGGCGTGATATTTGCTATCCGAACGCAAAACGGCGCGCGTCATCCAGCGCTTTTTCGCATCCGATCCCCAATCGGCATGGGCAACGAGGTTGGGCAGCATTCGAAACCTTCGATCAAAAAACTTAACGCAAAGATACAAAGAACGCAAAGGTGCGCAAAGATAATTTTCAAATTACACATTGCGCACAATATTTCTGATATTACAAGTATAGGGGGAACTTAAAGTATGTTCTAGTGCAGAAAGGTATCCCTAACATCATAATTGCAAAAGATAAATATCCCTTTGCGTTTCTCTGCGTTCTTTGCGCCTTTGCGTTAAAAGTATTGAATTTTACTTCATGCCTGTGGTGGCGATGCCCGTCGTGATATAGCGCTGCAAAATGGCGAACACGATGGTGATCGGCAGCAGCGTCAGCACGGTCATAGCGAGGATGTAATGCCATTGCGTATTGAGGTCGCCCTGGAAAGCATTCAGGCCGACTTGCAGCGTAAACAATTCGCTGCGGTTGAGGACAATCAGGGGCCAGAGAAAGTCATTCCAGCGCCACATGACCGAAAAAATCGCCAGCGTCGCCAGCGCGGGGCTTGCCAGCGGCAGGATGACTTGCCAGTAAATGCGCCACTCCGTCGCACCGTCGATTCGCGCCGATTCGATCAACTCATCGGGGATGGTCAGCATATATTGGCGCAATAAAAAAACGCCAGTTGGTGTCGCCGCGCCGGGGATAATCACGCCGATCAGGTTGTTGACCCAGCCGACCTCGTTAATCACCAGGAAGGCCGGGATCAGAATCACCGATACAGGCACCATCAACGTACTGAGAATCAGCAAAAAAATGGCATCACGCCCGCGAAAACGATATTTGCTCAGGCCAAATGCCGCCATACTGTTGACCAGCAGCGTCACCAGCGTTGCCGCAATAGTCACGATGATGCTGTTCATGAGGTACGTCAAAAACGGAAACTGTTGAATCGCACCCGTGTAATTATCCAGGCTAAAATTCACGTAGCGCACAGGCTGGCGCTGATTAATATTGACCTGAATTGGCTCTGCGGACGGATTCTCAGGGTCGATCATGCGCGCCATGATGCCGACGCGCGAAACCTGGGCTAAACGGCGAGTCGTGCCGTCTTCGAGCGTCACATCATACAGATCGAGCGGGTTTTCGTAGCCTTCGATCAGAACGTTTTGCTGCCAGTAGGGTAAGAGAGTCGGCGGGAACTCGATCAATCCGCGCTCCGGCTTAAATGACGAAATGACCAGCCATGCCACCGGCCCAAACATGATGATCGTGCCGAAAATCAAATAAGCATAGGTCAAAATATCAGCCGTTGACAGCCGCTTTTTGCCCTGCCGCCGCGTCAAAAAACGAACGGCATTATCCGCAGATAAAGCGCTTTGGCTCACGTCAAATTCCTCATTCTCAGGTTGCGTCCACGCGCCGGCCCAAACGAAGCTGCGCAACCGTCAGCACCAGCAGCACCATCGCCAGTAAAAGCGAAGCTGCCGCCGCCAGCCCAAAATTGCGATTTCCAAATGCGGTGCGGTAAATATATTGAACAATGAATAGAGTGGCTGTTCCTGGCCCCCCGTTGGTCAGCACATAGACGTGATCGAACACCTGCACAGCGCGGATCAACGACAGCACCAACACCACAAACAGGGTCGGCATGAGCAGCGGCAGCGTGATCGAACGAAAGGTTCTGAAAGCATTCGCGCCGTCGATGGACGATGCTTCGTATAAATCTGCGGGGATTGCTTGCAAACCCGCCAGCAAGATCAGCGTGTAAAAGCCCATCTGCGCCCACACACCGACGATAATCACCCAAAACTGCGACCAGCCGCCGTCCAGCAAAAATGGCGCACGTTCGCCGCCCAAACTCACGATAAACGCATTCAGCAGGCCGTCCTGCTGTAATAACCATTTCCAGATGAGCGCCACGACCACAGGCGACAATAAGACCGGGTAAAAAAATACGCTGCGAAAAAATGCGCGCCCTGCAACATTACTGTTGAGCGCCAGCGCCGTTAACAGCGCAAACACCACCAGCAGGATGACCTCAGACACGACATACGTTCCGGTATTCCTGACCCCATGCCAGAACAAATCCTCATCGCAGGTGTTGGGGTCGAGGTAATTATCGCACTCAAGCAGCTTTTCCAGGTTGTCCGTCCCGACAAAAACGCGGTTCTCCGGCAAAATCGATTCGCCGCTGGTAAAGCCATAATAAAAATTCAGGAACATGGGCAGCAAAATGAAGATGCCAAAAATCAGCAGGTTTGGCAGCACAAACACATAGGCCATACGCACATGACCGATACGCTTTTGAAGCGGCGCAAAAATATAATCGCCCATGCCAAGAACCCAGGCACCTGCACGGGTCATCAGATCAACAGGGGAATTTCCACTTTTACGCGAAATGGGACGTCCTTCGGCTGTGTCCATGAGATATGTGACAACTTTTTAAGAATAAAAATAAGCTAATAATATCGCCTATCCAAGCAGGGGCAACTCGGCGAGTCGCCCCTACAGACAATTCATCTAACTGACAAGCTATTTCGAAAATTCAGCGGCTACTGCGCGCTGGCTTCGTCAACTTCTTCCTGAATGCGTGCAATCGCATCATCCAGCGTCAGCTCACCCGTAATCACCTGCGTGAGGCGTTCACGAATGCCTGTATTCAGCGCGAAGCTGTTTTTAGCCGTTTGCAGCACCCAGGCTTCGGCAGAAATATGCGGAATTTCAGCCGCAAAGGTTTCCAGTGATGACTTCGCAGCGGGCAGATCGGTCTGGAAATCAACGCCATGTTCGCTCAAACGAACGTCATAATTCGGGAACAGGGTACGACTAGCAAATTCGGTCAAAATTTCGTCGCTGCTCAGATATTCCATCAAAGCGGTCACTTCTTCGGGGTATTCGGTTTCACTGAAAGCCATCAACGCCGCACCACCGGGCATCCCCGTGCAGCCACCCGCACCACAGGGGTTCGGGATTGCTTCCCAATCAAAGGCATCGCCAATATTGGTGGCAAAGGCACCAATCTGCCAGCTACCAGACATAAACAGCACCAGTTGCCCGTTAACGAAGAAATCGCGTCCCGACGCATAGCTGCCGCCAGCGCCTACCCAGACTTCAGCCGGGGTAATGCCTTCGGTGTGCCAATCCACGATCATCTGTGCTGTCTCACGGAAGCCAGGGCTGTCAACGGTGTAAACGACATCGCCATTATCATCCATAACCGGGTTACCATCTTCGTCAAACTGGGCAAAAGTTGCGCCATTGCTTAAGGCTGGCCCCCAAACACGATGCCCAGAACGGTCAATCGAGACCGCGTAAATTTTGTTATCGGGCGTACTCAGGGCTTCTGCAACCTGCTTGGCGGCAGTAACCCACTCATCCCACGAAACTTCGGCTTTTTCGTCGCTAGGTACAGCCACGCCTGCCTGTTCAAACAGGGTGCGGTTGATGAACGGCCCGGTGACTGTCGCGTTGGTCATGAAACCATAAAGCCCTGTGTCGTCAGCGTCTTTCTGCATCCAATTGATGATGGCTGAGGGCCAGTTGGCTTCCCAGGCATCGGCATCGGTCATATAAGGACGCATGTCGAGATAATAGGGTTTGTAGCGGGCCACATCGGTCACACGCGCCATATCGGGGCCGTTGCCAGTTTCCACCTGGGGTTGGAGGGTGGTGTCAAGGTCAGCGTAAGGAATGGTATCTACCACAACGGTGATGTTCGGGTTGTCAGCCTGATAGCGATCCAATAAATCGCGAAGCACTTCGCCTTCATTGCCGTCGTTATACCAGGTGATGCGCAGTTCAATCGCGTCCTGTGCGGTCAGGGGTATCGCCAATAACGACAGCACCACAACCATCATTAGCGTAAAAAATACCTTCTGTCTCATTCTCAGTTCTCCTCAAAAAATCAATAACAAATCAATACATTCGCGAAATGTTATAACTACCGGAAAACATTTTATCGCATTTTCCGGTAATCACGAAAATCGTCCAGGCGCTTATTTTAGCACACTCAGGGATGCGGAATCGAAAGCTTAACATTTCACGCTGTTCAGCAGAGCAGTTTACCGTTGCGAGGTCACAGACTCGGTTATGGCACGGTTACAAGGCAGTCATTTTCGACCACCTGTTTTATTCGGCGGCCTTCAGCTTATCCAGATATTGGTCGATCATCTTCTCAAGCTGCTCATCGGTGAGGTCGTTAAACAACATCGCCTGGGGATAGAGCATCAGATTTGGCCCAAGCCCGCACATGCTCATGCAGTTCGCGGTTTCGAGCTTGATCGGCGCGGGATATTGATCGCCGTTAATCTCCTCGACACGCTCCTTAAGGCGCTTATAGAAGCGGGCCGCGCGGCGGTCACTGTTGCAATACTGGCCGAGGCAGATCACGACGCGGGTGCGTTTGGGGGGTGTTGGTGGTGCTTGCAAATTCAATCTCCGTAATAAGCATTTCAGCTTGTCAGCGTCTCAGCATTTCAGCTTTTTAGTCATGAGCAGAAAGTGATGAATAAATTTCGGTTTTCAGACTCAATCCTTGGAACTCAGCATTTTGTTTTTAGCTGAAATGCTGACTGGCTGAAACGCTGACAAGCTAATAAGCTGCTACCGTGCCATCTTTACGCGGGTCAGTGCCGCCAAACAGTACGCCTGTATAAGGGTCACGGCGGATAATCTGACCGCTGCCGAATAAACCACGTCCTCGGCCTGTCACCGGACGAACGGTATGCCCCAATTCCGCCAGTCGAGCCATCGTTTTCAGGGGGAGGCCATCTTCGAGCGCCAAAACGCTCCCGCCTGTACCGTCCTCCAGGCACCAGCGCGGACGATCCAGCGCATCCTGGGGATTCAGTTCGTCATCCAGCATCGCGCTCATGACCTGAAAATGTCCCTGCGGCTGCATAAATCCGCCCATCACGCCAAAGCTCGCCCACAATTCGCCATTGCGCAGCGCCATGCCGGGGATAATCGTGTGATAAGGCCGTTTGCCGCCCGCCAACTCGTTCGGATGCCCCTGCTCCAGCGTGAAACATGCGCCGCGATTTTGCAAAAATAGGCCTGTGCCTTTAGCGACGATACCCGTGCCAAAACCCATGTACAGGCTGTTGATGAACGAGCAGGCGTTGCCTTCGCCATCGACCACGCTGAGATAAGTCGTGTCCGACCCTCCCAGCGGCGCGCCATAAGATGGGGGAAGCATGGCTTCATCCGGTGAGATTAGCGCGGCACGTTGGTTGGCATAGCGCTGGCTCAAAAGCGCATCCACCGGAACATGACTGACATTCATATCCGCAATATATTGGCGCGCGTCAGCAAAAGCCAAGCGCATCGCCTCGACCATAATGTGAATACGTTCGGGCGAATCCCAGGCCAGGCCGCGCAGATCAAAAACGCCCGCGATGTTCATCGCCAGCAGCGCCGCCAGACCTTGACCATTCGGCGGACATTCATAGACCGTGACGCCGTGATAATCGGTCAAAATCGGCGCATCCCAGGTTGAATAATGAGCCTTAAGATCATCGTGAGTCATCACCCCACCCTGTTCCTGAATCGTGGAGACAATCGCATCGGCTACAGCGCCCGTATACAGCGCTTCAGGGCCGCCCTCGGCAATCGCGCGCAGCGTTTTCGCCAGCCCCGGCAAACGAAGCACCTGCCCCACGCGCGCTGTAACCCCATTTGGGAGATAATCTTCGGTGTTGGGGCTTCCCTGGAGAAATTTTTCACTTGCCACATAGCCTGTGCCGAAAACAGGCGTCACCGGGCTGCCATCGTCGGCGTAGTGAATCGCATCGACCAGTACATCCGCCAATGTCATCCGACCATGCTTTTTGAGCAGATCGTACCAGCCCATCACCGTGCCGGGGACAGTAATCGCGTCTGCGCCATGTGCCGGGATTTCGGTGAGACCTTTCGCGCGCAGATTGGCAGACTTGAGCGCAGCAGGGGCGCGTCCGCTGCCGTTGAGCGCGGTGATCTGGCGGCTTTTGGCATCATAGTAAAGCGCGAAACAATCGCCGCCGATACCCGTATAAGAAGGAGCGGTGACGTTCATGACCGCAGCGGCAGCGACAGCCGCGTCCGCCGCGTTTCCACCCTGGCGCAGAATCTGAAGTCCAGCCTGTGATGCCAGCGGATTTTCGGCGGCAACCATCCCACGTCTGGCGGCAACCATCGAGCGGCGCGAGTTAAAATCAAACGACATGGGTTTCATAGAAGTGTTCTCCGGTGGAAGCGTATCCGAATCCAATGGAAGCGTATCCAGATTATATCAGCAAAAATCACGCTATACTTTTTGTAACAACATTTTGGAAGCAGCTATGAACCAAACAATACATATTTTATTGGTTGAAGATGATCTCGCCGTCGCGCGCAGCCTGCAAGACGGATTGGAACGCGATGGTTATGTCGTCACCTGGAAAAATTCCGGCGTCCAGGGCGTCGTCTTTGCCCGCGACCATGCGCCGCACTTGATTATCCTTGATGTGCGTCTGCCAGATGGCTCCGGCTTCGATTTTTGCCGACAGATGCGCCAGAGCGGGGTTCGCCAGCCCATCATTATGCTCACGGTGCAAAAAGACGAGATGGATAAGGTGCTGGGGCTGGAAATGGGTGCGGACGATTACGTCACCAAGCCCTATGGCCTGCGCGAACTGCTTTCACGGGTGCGGGCGCAGCTTCGGCGAGCTTATGGCGAATTTTCGAATGCGGGTGCTGATCTGCTCTACGCGGGCGATCTGGTGATTGACCGGGGGCGTGGACAAGTTACAAGGGGCGATCAAACATTGAATTTGACGCCGACGGAATTTCGCTTGCTGATTTATCTGGCGCGTCACGCCGGACAAGCGCTCACGCGCGAACAACTACTGGAGGCGGTGTGGGGCTACGATGCTGAAGTGGAAAGCGAAAGAACAGTGAACGTCCATATCCGGCGGCTGCGCGAAAAAGTCGAAATCGATCCCAGCCAGCCGACGCTGATTTTGACCGTCCCTGGCATCGGCTACCGTCTGGTGACGTGAGGCTTTAGAGAATCCAACGCAGCGCTTCTTCCCAGATGTCAGGGTTATCCGGGCGGCGTTGTTCTTCCAGCAGCGCGCGAATCCAATGCCATGCCTCGTCAGGGTCGTGATCGTCGCCTATTTCGACCAGAAAACGCCCCTCATCCACTTCGAGGACAGTGGTGACGCAGCCCATTTCTTCCATACATTCCACGACCCATTCTTCCTGAGTGGTCAGCCAGAAAGCGTAGGCAGTGTTGAGTCCGATCTGGCGCGGTTCTTCCATTTCAAAAATGTCATCGGTTTCGGGCGCGGGGTTGGTCGCCATTATTCTGTACTCGTTTCGCTACTCGTTGAATCGCTATTATCCATTTTACTCGCTTCTTTGTTTGTTTGAGATTGGAGCGGCATTTCCAATTTCAAAATCAAAACTCCCAACGGCGGCAGGGTCAACCGGAGACGATGTTGATATTGATGCGAAGGGATCGCCTCAGTTTCGACGCTGCCAGCATTGCCGATATTACTCCCCCCATACATCGAGGCATCGCTGTTCATCATTTCGAGGTAGAGGCCTGCTTCCGGCACCCCAATGGTATAATTGTAACGGATGACAGGCGTAAAATTGCAGGCAACGACCAGAAAATCGGATGGGTCTTCGGCAAAACGAAGGTAGGTAAACACGCTCTGGTCGGCATCGTTAGCATCAATCCATTGGAAACCCTTCCAGTCAAAATCTCGCTCGTACAACGCAGGCTGATTGCGATAAAACGTGTTCAGATCGCGCATCCAGGCTTGCACCTGCGTGTGAGTCGGCAGATCGAGCAAAAACCAGTCCAGGCTGCGCGCCTCGCTCCATTCCTGCCACTGACCGAATTCCTGCCCCATAAAATTGAGCTTTTTGCCGGGGTGGGTGTATTGATAGCCGAATAATAACCGCAGCGAGGCAAATTTTTTCCACCAATCGCCGGACATCTTGGTCATCAGCGACCCTTTGAGATGCACCACTTCGTCATGCGAAAGTGCCAGCACAAAATTTTCGTTAAAGGCGTAGAGCAGCGAAAATGTCATTTTGTTGTGGTGAAAGCGCCGCATCACCGGGTCGAGTTTCATATAATCCAGCGTGTCGTGCATCCAGCCCATATTCCATTTAAAAGTAAAGCCGAGGCCACCTATGTAGGTTGGGCGCGACACCATCGCCCATGAGGTCGATTCTTCGGCAATTGTCACCGCGCCGGGGCATTCGCCATGAATCAGCGTGTTCATCTCCTTCAAAAATGTGATAGCTTCTAAATTCTCATTGCCGCCGTACTCATTCGCCACCCACTGTCCCGCCTCGCGCGAAAAATCGAGCAACAGCATCGACGACACCGCATCCACGCGCAGGCCGTCGAGGTGATAGCGCTTGAGCCAGAACAGCGCGTTCGAGAGCAAAAAATTTCGAACCTCGTTCAGCCCATAATTAAAAATATATGTTCCCCAATCCGGTTGTTCGCCTTTGCGCGGGTCGGCATGTTCGTAGAGATGTGTCCCGTCGAAATAGCTCAGGCCGTGACCATCCTTCGGAAAATGCGCGGGAACCCAATCCAAAATCACGCCGATTCCATTTTGATGCAGCGTATCGATCAGGTACATAAAATCGGTGGGCGTCCCAAAGCGGCTTGTCGGCGCGTAATAGCCTGTGACCTGATAGCCCCACGAGGCGTCGAGCGGGTGTTCCATCACGGGCATCAGTTCAACGTGTGTATAATTCATATGTTTGACGTAGCCGATCAGCTCATCGGCTAATTCGCGATAGGTCAGCCATTTGCCCTGCGCGTTTCGCTGCCACGATCCTAAATGGACTTCATAGATCGACATTGGCTGACTGAGAGGCTTGGTTTCCGCGCGTCTGGTCAGCCATTCAGCGTCATTCCAGCTATAGTCATCAATATTGAACACAATCGAGGCATTGGCAGGGCGACGCTCGGAGAAAAAGCCGTAGGGGTCAGTTTTTTCGGCATGATAGGCGTGAAAGCGGGATTTCAAATCGTAACGATAGACCTCCCCTTCCCGCAAGCCTGGGATAAACAACTCCCACACACCAATCGCGTTGTGACGATACATGGGATGTGCGCGTGAATCCCAATGATTGAAATTCCCAATAATGCTAACGCGATGCGCGTTGGGGGCCCACACCGCGAAATTGACGCCTTTTACGCCATCCACTTCTCGCAGGTGCGCGCCAAATTTTTCGTAGCTGTTGAGAAAACGTCCCTCGCCAAACAGGTACAGGTCATAGTCGGTCAGCAGCGGAGGGAACGCATAGGGATCGGCAAAGGTTTCGTGTCGTCCGTCGCGGGTAGTGGCCTCATAATGGTATTTCAACCCAGGCCATTGACCCGGAATTGTAAGTTCAAAAAAACCTTCATCCCGCAGCCGATTCATTTCGATGCGTTTATCACCTACTTCAGTAATCACCCACATAGCCTGCGCAGAGGGGCGGAAGGCGCGAATCGAAAGTGTGCCATCGTCCATCGAATGTGGGCCAAGCACTTCAAAAGGCTCGCCATGAGCGCCATAGAGAAAGGCGGCAATCGTATCAGGATGAATATCAGAGGCCATGATAAAAATACCTGTTATTTTTAATTGAAAGCGTATTTTGCTCTTTGCTTATCAAATATGCAAAAAAGACGACAAGCAAAAATGTGCAAATTTGCATTACAGACTGCTATAATATCCGTTCCAATTGTGTCGTTCCAATCAAACGGCTCATCTTAAAAAAAGGATAAACAGATGATGAAAAAGATTTTAGTATTTTTATTGTTGTGTTCGCTTCTGGGCATGATCTCCGTCACAGCCGCCCAGGAAGGCATGATGACGAGTGTCGGCGAAGGCGAAGGTCAACTCTCCATCGTCTCTTGGTCAGGCTACATTGAGCGTGGCGAAACCGATGAAAACTACGATTGGGTGACGGATTTTGAAGCGGCGACGGGCTGCATGGTCACTAACAAAGTCGCGGCGACTTCTGACGAAATGGTCGCGCTCATGAATGAAGGCAATTTCGACCTCGTGACTGCTTCCGGCGATGCCAGCCTGCGTCTGGTGGCGGGTGGTCGTGTTCAGCCGATCAACGTTGATCTGATCCCAAGCTGGAGTACGGTTGACGAGCGCCTGCAAAATGCGCCCTGGCACACCGTTGACGGCGTTCATTACGGCGTTCCGTATCAATGGGGTTCAAATGTGTTGATGTACAACACCGAGGTTTTCCCCGAAGCGCCGGAAAGCTGGAGCGTTGTTTTTGAAGAACAAATGCTGCCCGATGGCGAATCGAATGTGGGTCGCGTTCAGGCCTACGATGGCCCGATTTATATTGCCGACGCCGCGCTTTACCTCAAAGCGCACAACCCTGAGCTGGGCATTACCGATCCTTACGCGCTGGATCGCGACCAATTCAACGCCGCGCTTGACCTGCTCCGCCAGCAGCGCACATTGGTTTCTCGCTACTGGCATGATGTGGTCGTTCAGATGGACGATTTCGTCAACGAGGGCGTTGTCGCCTCTAGCTCCTGGCCTTTCCAGGTCAATCTGCTTCAGTCTGAAGGCCATCCGATTGCCAGCACCATCCCATCCGAAGGCGCGACGGGCTGGGCGGATACGACTATGATGCACGTCAATGCGCAGAACCCCAACTGCGCCTATATGTGGCTGGAACACTCGCTCAATACAAAACTTCAGGGCGATCTGGCAGCGTGGTTCGGCTCCGTGCCGTCCGTCCCGGCAGCCTGCGAAGGCAATGAACTGCTGGGCGAGGCGGGCTGCACGACCAATGGTTTCGACAATTTTGAAAAAATCAGCTTCTGGAGGACGCCTGTTGCCAACTGCGGTGATGATCGCGGGGAGGTTTGCGTCCCCTACTATGAGTGGTTGACGAGTTACACCGCGGTGATCGGCGGGCGATAAAACGCCTATCGGATTCGCAGATTGATATTGTAGGGGCAGGTCTGAGACCTACCCCTACGGAACGTCATATTCAGATAAATTTTCACAAGGGTATATCGGCGCAGCGTGCTGCGCCCCTACGATCCGCGAAAAGACTAGATTTTGACTCTCTGAGGATCAACGCATGAATTACAAATTATGGATCGACGGTCAGTGGGTAGACAGCCAGGGCGGCGGAGTCAGCGCCATCGAAAACCCTGCGACAGGCGAAAAGATCGCCGAAGTGATTAACGCCAGCCGCCAGGATGTTGACCGCGCGGTGCAGGCCGCACATACCGCTTTTTACGATGGTCGCTGGTCAAAATTAACACCCGGTGAACGCTCATTAGCACTGTGGCGGCTGGCTGATCTGCTGCAAGCCCGAATCGAAGATTTTGCGCGCGCCGAGTCCGAAAATACAGGCAAGCCCTATGGCATGGTCAGCCTGGGCGCAGATATGCCGTTCGCAATTGACAACGTGCGCTTTTTTGCGGCGGCGGCGCGTGATACGCATGGCAATTCATCGGGTGAATATGCGAAAGGCTTTACGTCGATTTATCGCCGCGAACCTGTCGGCGTCGTCGGTCAGATCGCACCCTGGAATTATCCGCTGATGATGGGAATCTGGAAGCTCGGCCCTGCCCTGGCTGCGGGCTGCACAGTAGTTCTAAAGCCTGCGCCGACCACACCGATCACATCGCTGATGCTCGGCGAACTTATCAAAGAAGCCGGGATTCCCGACGGCGTGGTCAATATTATTTCCGGCGGCAACGAAACCGGACAAGCGCTGGTCGAACATCCCGATGTGCGCATGGTCAGCCTGACCGGATCGACAGGCACAGGCAAGAAAATTATGAAAACGGCAGCCGATACGCTCAAGCGTGTTCACCTCGAACTTGGCGGCAAAGCGCCTGTGATCGTTTTCGATGACGCCGATATTGAAACAGCAGCAGCGGCAGCAACCCTCGCATCAACCTTCAACACCGGGCAGGACTGCACGGCGGCGACTCGTTTTTATGTCGAACAGAGCAAGGCGAATTTGGCGATTGAAGCGATTGTCGAAGCGATGCGCGCGGTTAAAATCGGCCTGCCCTTCGAAGATGGCGTCCAAATGGGGCCGCTAATTTCCAATACGCAGCGTGAACGAGTCAAAGGTTTTGTCGAGCGGGCGCGTTCCAGCGGGGCAACCATCCTCACAGGCGGCAACGTTGTTTCTGACTACACGAACGGTTATTTCTATGAGCCAACCGTGATTACCGATGTTGACCAGAAAAATGAGATTATCCAGAGCGAAGTTTTCGGCCCGGTGCTGACCATCAGCACATTCAACGGCGAAGAAGAAGCCCTCCGTTATGGCAATGACGTGCTATACGGGCTGGCGGCGTCGTTGTGGACAAAAGACATCGGGCGCGCTATGCGTTTAGCCGCATCGTTGGAATTTGGCACGGTCTGGATCAACGATCACATTCCGCTGGCCTCCGAAACGCCGCATGGTGGCTTCAAACAATCGGGTTTTGGCAAAGATTTATCGGCTGAAGCCGTCGCCGAGTATAAAATCACCAAGCACGTGATGGTGAAAAACGCATGACCACTGGCAGCACGCGAACCGTCGCGGTCAAACTGGCGGACGTTTGCCGATTTTTTGGCGACGTAAAGGCCGTTGACCACGTGAGTCTGGAACTTTTTGATGGCGAATTTTTTTCGCTGCTGGGGCCGTCCGGTTCAGGCAAGACAACCTGTTTGCGCCTGATCGCGGGCTTTGAACAGCCGACATCGGGCAGCCTCCAGCTACACGGCGTCGAAGTGAGCGGCGTGCCGCCCTATGACCGCGACGTGAACACCGTTTTTCAGGACTATGCGCTGTTCCCACACATGAACGTCGGACAAAATATCGGCTATGGGCTGATGGTCAAAAATGTGCCAAAAGCCGAACGAGAAGCGCGCGTTCAGGAAATGCTGGAGATGGTGCGCCTGCCGGGGATGGCGACTCGCAAGCCGTCGCAGCTTTCCGGTGGGCAGCGCCAGCGTGTCGCCCTGGCACGTGCGCTCATCAATCACCCGCGTGTGCTGCTTCTGGACGAGCCGCTCGGCGCACTCGATTTAAAACTGCGCCAGGAAATGCAGATCGAACTTAAATCGATTCAGCAGCGCATCGGCATCACATTTGTCTTCGTCACGCACGACCAGGAAGAAGCGCTGACGATGAGTGACCGAATCGCCGTATTTAACCTGGGCAAAATCGAGCAAATCGGCACACCATCCGAAATTTACGAACGTCCGGCGACGCGCTTTGTGGCGGGGTTCGTCGGCGTTTCCAATATTTTGAGTGGGACAGCCGCCGAGCAGCTTACCGGACATTCCAGCACGGTTGCCATTCGCCCGGAAAAAATTCGCATTGTCGATGTCGGGACGCCCGTCAATGGCGATCAATGCACGGCAGAAGGCAAAATCCGCGACGTGATTTACCTGGGGATGCACACGCGCTATCTGGTCGAGCTGGACAGCGGCGTTGACCTGACCGTTGTCGAGCAAAATCTCGAAACCAGCAGCGCGAATGTGCGTGGCAGCCGCGTCAAGCTGGTGTGGCCGAAAAACAGCAATCGCCCCCTCAGCGCCGGAGCATAACGAACATGGCATCGATTCCTGTCACGGCGTCGCGTCCCCAGCCAACCCCTTCGCTCCTGCGGCGCATCTCAACCTTTTTTTTCAAACGGCCTAATCTCTCGCTGATCTTGATGCTCATCCCATCCTTGTTATGGTTGGGCGTGGTTTACATCGGGTCGCTGTCGTCGCTGCTCGTCCAGAGCTTTTTCTATCTGGATGGCTTTAGCGGCGTCGTGATCCGAGAATTTTCACTTCAGACCTATCAATCCCTGTTCACCCCGGCCAACATCGACATTATCATCCGAACGGTGGTGATGGCAGCCTTTGTGACGCTCACCTGCGCGGTGCTGGCCTTTCCGCTGGCCTACTACATGGCGCGTTATGCCACCTACCGCATCAAAGGGCTGCTCTATCTGGCGGTGTTGCTGCCTTTATGGTCAAGCTACATCGTGCGCGTCTATACCTGGAAAATTATTCTGTCGCAGGAAGGCATTATCACTTGGTTTTTTAATACGCTTGGCCTTCAATGGCTGCTCGATGGGATTCTTTCGCTGCCTGTGATCGGCGGCTCATCGCTGTCATTTTCGTTCCTGGGCATGTTTCTGGTGTTTGTCTACATCTGGATTCCGTACATGATTCTGCCGATCAACACGGCGCTGGAGCGCGTCCCCAAATCGCTGATCGACGCCAGCAGCGATCTGGGCGCGAAACCGGGCTATACCTTCCGCAAGGTGATTTTTCCACTGGCTTTTCCTGGCGTGGTGGCAGGGTCAATTTTTACCTTTTCGCTGACGCTCGGCGATTACATCATTCCCGGCGTCATCGGCAATTCCAGCTTTTTCATCGGGCAAGCGGTTTTCTCGCAGCAAGGCACAGCCGGAAATATCCCGCTGGCGGCGGCGTTTACCGTTGTGCCGATTGTGATTATGGGCATTTATTTGACGATTGCTAAACGGCTGGGGGCTTTTGATGCGCTCTGATACCACCGAACGCGCACCCCTTGCGCTCAAAATCGCGACTGGAGCGGCGCTGTTATTTCTGCATTTTCCGCTGTTGATCGTCATTCTCTACGCCTTCACCACCGAGGAAGCATCGTTCACCTTCCCGCCTCCTGGCCTGACCACGCAATGGTTCGGCGAAATTTTAAATCGTGAAGATTTTTGGGAAGCGCTCAGTTTGTCGCTGCGGGTAGCCGCTGCTGCGACGGTGATTGCGCTCATCCTCGGCACACTGACCGCCGCCGCCATCTACCGCAGCAAATTTTTCGGGCGCGAAGCTTTTTCGCTGATGGTGATTTTGCCGATTGCGCTGCCAGGGATCGTCACCGGGATCGCGCTGCGTTCGGCGATTGGCCTGAGCGGACTCGGCTTCACCTACTGGACAATCGTCATCGGTCACGCCACATTTTGCGTCGTCACCGTCTATAACAACGTGATCGCGCGTTTACGGCGCACCTCGCAGTCGCAAATTGAGGCGTCAATGGATTTGGGCGCTTCGACCTTTCAGACCTTTCGCTACATTATCCTGCCGAATATCGCGACAGCGCTCCTAGCAGGCGGGATGCTGGCATTCGCGCTCTCGTTTGACGAAATTATCGTGACAACCTTCACCGCTGGACAACAGCAAACCCTACCCATCTGGATTTACAGCCAGCTTTCGAGGCCGCGTGACCGCCCCGTGACGAATGTCGCCGCGCTGTTCGTCATCGCCGCGACGTTGATCCCGATTTTGGTCGCTTACCGCTTCACGCGCGACACGGTTGAGTAAATTCGCATGGATCACAAAGATCACGTCAATTTATTACGCGGCGGCATTTCCGAAACAGGTGGCGTCTGGGCGGATTTGGGGTCGGGTGGTGGCGCATTCACGCTGGCATTGGCGGAACTCATCGGCGCAGATGGCGAAATTTATTCAGTCGATAAAGACGGACGCGCGCTTAAAGAACAGGAACGCGCCATGAAATCGCAATTTCCGGCTGTGACCGTCCATTACCTCACTGCCGATTTCACGTCTCTGTTGAAACTGCCGCCGATCAACGGAATCGTCATGGCAAATTCGCTGCATTTCGTCCGCCAGAAAGACCCCGTTTTGCAACTGGTTCGCAGCTATTTACAGCCAGGGGGACGCCTCATCATGGTTGAATATGGCACAGATACGGGCAACACCTGGGTTCCGTACCCCTTTTCGTATTCCACGTGGGAAAACTTGGCGCGAAAAAACGGCTTCAGCGAAACGCGCCAGATCGCCAGCCGTCCCACCCGATTTTTAGAGTCGATTTATAGTGCGGTCAGCATCAAATCTTTATAAGTGTGCGCTCTGTCATACCATTTTGATGTAAACTGGAAGCAAGATCGTTCGAAAGGTGTGCATATGACCAACCGCCGACTGAAAAAAAACCCCTATCGCGGAATCAATGCCCATTTGCACAGCATGGCGCAAAACCCCGGAAGCAGCCCGACGATTTGGACGAGCATTCATGCGAGTCACATTGGGGACATTACACGCGTGCTGAACACCCTGCTTCCAGCCAATTACCACGCACGCGCTGAACAATCCTTACAAATCTGGACAGAAAATATCGATACAGGTGACGAACGTAAACGGCAGCCCAGACCTGATGTGGGTGTTTTTCGTTCGGGTGATTCTGAAACACTGATTGCATCAACAACTCAAGAGGCACCTGCCGGGGCTGTTCATTTGATTCCGATTCGCGCGCTATTGATGGAAGACGAAATCACCATTTCATCTGTCGTGATTTACAAGCCCGAAGACATCCGATATATGGGTGAACCGATTACGCGAATCGAACTATTGTCGGATAGCAATAAAATCGGCGGTACAGGTTATAAGGCTTATCTCCACAATCGTGCAGTTGCCCTTGCCAGCGGGACATCACTCATTGAATTGGATTATCTGCATCAGACCGTCTCATCGCTGCCCGGTGTCCCGGCCTATCCAGATGAACCGGATTCTCACGCTTATACGCTGACTCTGATTGATCGCCGTGAAGATGAAAACCCGGAACAGACCGCGCGTGTATATGCAATCGATGTGGACATGACGCTGCCAACTATCCTTATCCCCTTAGCAGGCAGCGACAATTTATCATTCGATTTTGAGGCCGTTTATCAACGCACATTCGAGGGAGATCGCTGGGGAACAAGTATTGATTACGATCTTGCACCGATCAACGTCGAGTCTTACAGCCTTGCAGATCAGATACGCATCCGAAATGTGATGCAGCGTGTGGCAGCAGAGCAGATCGCGTAAAAACAGCTACCCAACCAGATATTCATCCAAAAACGCCACCACACGGCGCTCATATTCGGCGGGGTCGGCCTCGACAATATCGATATGTCCGGCATTCGCCACCAGATAGCGATCTTTTGGTTCTCCAGCGGCGTCAAAAATGCGCTGGCTGTGGCTCACGTCGAGCAGATCGTCTTTTTCACCGTGAATCACCAGCAGCGGACGCGGTGCAAGTTTAGCGGCATCCATCATCGGGCTGACGGCGCTTACGGGTGCGCCCGTCTCCTGATCCATAAACCACAGCACCACACTCGTTGACGGAAACGGCGGCCTGCCACTGAGCGCGGTCACGACAGGCACAGCCATATCAAAAACGCTCGAATAGGCGCTTTCCGAAACGATGACGCGCAGTTCGGGAATCTGCGCCGCCGAAACAATGGCGGTTGCCCCACCGGACGAATGCCCCAGGATGCCGATTTTTTCCGCGTTCACTTCAGCCCGCGTGGTGAGATAATTGAGCGCGCCGCGCACATCATTCACTTCTAATGCGCCGAGCGTGGTCGCCGTGCCGTCGCTGTCGCCGTGATCGCGTGTATCGATCAGCAGCGTGTGATAGCCGTTGCGCGCCAGAATTTCGCCACGATTCAGCATTTCGCCGCGATTCGCGCTCAAACCATGCACCAGAATCAGCGTCGCACCGTCTTTTGAGTCGGTTTGGGCTGGGATAAACCAGGCCGCAATTTTTAAGCCATCGGTTGAGTCAAAAGTTACATCTTCCCAGTTCGCCAAACCTGCATCGTCGGGCGTTTTACTGGGATAATTACGCGGCGGGTGTACCCAACTGAGCGCCTGACCACGCGCAATCCGTGCGACATATAGCACAGCGCCTAACCCCACAAGCAGCACGACAACAATTCCGATCAAAATCGCCATTTTTCGAGAAACCTTCATTCAGCAACCCTCAGATTATTCATTAATTATTCACAACTTTATCAGGCGTCCCTTTATTCCGGCTATCAAAGAGGTTTAGCCGTTTGCAAGGTCAGGTTTGTTACATTAACGTCGAGATTGAATAACATCCAATATAATGATACTAACGGCTTTTTAACACGATCCTCGCTTCATGTTCGCTATTCACCGAGAATTATTCCACATCTGATCTATGGAGGTTTCATGAATCAGAAATTTAACTGTTTTATCGTTGGCGAAGGAACGCTCCTCGTCCAATGCGCTGAGATTATCTTGCAAGCCGGACATGAAGTAAACGGCATCATCTCTGCGAATCCAGCTATCACCACCTGGGCTGGTCAACACGACATTTCTGTCATCAATCCTAAAGACAATCTGGCTGAAATTCTGAGCCAGCAGCCTTTCGATTATCTGTTCAGCATCGCTAACCTGTCGATTATCCCCGACGAACTGCTGAAACTGCCACGCAAGTCATCGATCAATTTTCATGACGGCCCGCTGCCCCACTACGCAGGTCTGAACACTCCGGCCTGGGCGCTGATGAACCGCGAACCCACCTATGGCATTACCTGGCACGTCATGGGATCAGAAGTTGATGCAGGTGACATTCTCAAGCAGATCATGTTCGATGTTTCCGAAAACGAAACCTCATTCACCATCAACGCCAAAAATTACGAGGTCGCGCAGGAATCCTTCCGTGAACTCGTGGATGAACTTGGATCGGACACCGTAACGCCGATTCAACAAGTCCCTGACAAGAAAAATTTCTACGGCAAATATCAGCGTCCGGCTGCGGCAGCCGCCATCTGGTGGAATCAGGATGCCGAAAATATCGCCGCTCTGGTTCACGCTCTCGACTTCGGTGTCACAGACCGCTATACCAATCCGCTGGCGCTGCCCAAGCTGCTGATCGGCAGACAGGCTTATCTCGTGCCGGAAATCGAAATTCTCGACTCAATTTCCGTCAGTGCGCCGGGGACGATCACCGAAATTGAAGCTGATTTGCTGAAAATCGCCACCGTCAGCAGCGAAGTTGGCCTGCGAAAGCTGCTCACCATTGACGGTCAGCCTGTCACCATGGCGCAGTTTGCCGAGCAGACAGGCGTGCAGGTCGGCACACGCATCGAAGAACTCGACGCCGACACGGTTGAACGCCTGAGCAATGCCAATAAATCGCTGGCGCGTTCTGAGGATTTCTGGCTCAGTGAATTAACAAAAATCGAACCTGCCGAGCCGCCCTACACCAATCGCAGTTTCGAGCCTGCCGCCACGCCGCAGTACGCGACTGCTGAGATGCCCATTCCTTCCGGCCTGCGCGTTAGCGATGAATCCGCCGCCGATGTGTTAACCGCCGTTTTCGCCGACTACCTGTCGCGTATCAACAGCAGCAGTTCATTTACGCTGGGCTTCCGCGATGTGGCCTTGCAGCGTGAAATTGATGGCTTTGAAAATTTGTTTGCCGCCTACGTGCCGCTGCGCGTGAATCTGGACGCAGGTCAGGACGGCGTACAGGCTGTCCTCAAGCAAATCGCGAACGTGCGCAAGCGCAAAAGTTATGCGCGTGATGTCGTCGCCCGCTACCCCGAAATGAAAGCCTTGCGCGATCATGGCGCGCCGAAATATGCCGTCACCGTCGAACAGGTCGAAAATTTTGACCATTATTCGCCCGCCGCTGGCAGCGAATTGACCCTGCTGATTGCCGAAGATGGCACAAAAGCCCAGTGGGTTTACCAGACTCCCCTGCTCAACAGCGAATCGATTGCGCGGATTCAGCGCCAGTTTTCGAATTATTTGCGGAATATCGCCGCCAATGCGGGGCGTTCGGCGGCTGAAATTTCGCTACTTTCCGACGACGAATATCGCCAGATGGTGCTGGATTGGAACGCGACGCAAACCGATTATCCGCACGACGCCTGTATCCACCACCTGTTCGAGCGGCAGGTTGACCGCACACCCGATCAAACGGCTGTCATTTTCGAAGATCAGGAAATCACCTATTACGAACTCAACCGCCGCGCCAACCAGCTTGCCCATTATCTGCGCAAACTCGGCGTCGGGCCGGACACGGTTGTCGGCATCTGCATGGAACGTTCGCTGAATCTGGTCGTCGGCTTGATGGGCATCCACAAAGCGGGCGGCGCGTATCTTCCACTCGACCCGACCTATCCCGCAGACCGCATCGCCTTCATGGTAGAGGACGCAGGCATTCCGGTTTTGCTCACGCAGCAAAAATTAGTCGATGGCCTGCCGCAGCACAACGCGCAAGTCGTCAGCATCGACGCCGATTGGCCGATGATCGCCCGCGAGAGCAAAGAAAATCCGCAGGGCGGCGCAGCGCCCCATAACATGAGCTATCTGATTTACACCTCCGGCTCGACGGGCAAGCCCAAAGGCGTGATGCTCGAACACCGCAACGTGGTCAATTTCTTCCAGGGCATGGACGAGCGCCTCGGCACAACTCCTGGCGTCTGGCTGGCGGTGACGAGCCTGTCATTCGATATTTCGGTGCTGGAGTTGTTCTGGACGCTGACTCGCGGCTTCAAGGTCGTCCTGTACGCCGAAGATCGCTCGATTCCGGCGGTTGCCGCCAGCAGCCCCTACGCTGACCAGGACATCGCTTTCAGCCTGTTTTATTTCGCCAGTGATGAAGGCGAAAATGTCGCCGATAAATATAACCTGCTGCTGGAAGGCGCAAAATTTGGGGATCGTCACGGCTTCGAGGCCATCTGGACGCCGGAACGCCACTTCTATGCGTTCGGCGGTCTATATCCGAATCCCTCCGTTGCCAGTGCCGCGATTGCCGCCATCACCGAGCGCATCAAAATCCGTGCTGGAAGCTGCGTCATCCCGCTGCACAGCCCGATCCGCATCGCCGAAGAATGGGCGCTGGTCGATAATATTTCCAAAGGTCGCGTTGGGATTTCCTTCGCTGCGGGTTGGCAGCCCAACGACTTCGTGCTGAAGCCGGAAAATTTTGCAGACCGCAAAAATATCATGTTCCAGAACATCGAAGTCGTGAAGAAATTGTGGCGCGGCGAGACGGTGGCATTCCCTGGCCCAGTTGGTAAAGACGTTAATGTTCGCACCCTGCCGCGTCCGATTCAGCCCGAACTACCGTCGTGGATCACCATCGCGGGCAACCCAGAAACATTCCAGATGGCCGGGGCGAAGGGCTTCCCGATTCTGACACATCTCCTGGGGCAGAATATTCAGGAACTCGGCGAAAAGCTGGAAATTTATCGCAATGCTTGGCGCGAGGCCGGACACCCCGGCAACGGCTACGTGACCCTCATGCTGCACACCTTCGTCGGCGATGATACGGACGAAGTAAAAGAAATCGTGCGCCAACCGATGAAAAATTATCTGCGGGATGCGCTCGACCTCACCGAAAAAGCAGCCTGGTCATTCCCGGCCTTCAAACAGCGCGCCGAAAGCACCGGCAAAACCCTGCGCCAGATGTTCGAAGGGCAAACGCTCTCCGATGAGGAAAAAGACGCCGTTCTCAATTTCGCTTTCGAGCGCTATTTCGAAACCAGCGGCTTGTTTGGAACGCTAGAGGACTGCCTGGAACTGGTCAACAAGCTCAAATCGATCAACATTGACGAAATCGCCTGCCTGATCGACTTTGGCATCGATTCAAAAACCGTTCTCGGCAGCCTTGACCAGCTTAACCGCCTGCGCGAACTTTCGAATCAGAAAATCCGCAGCGGTGGCAATGATTACTCGATCCCGGCGCAGATCGCACGGCATCAGGTCACGCACATGCAATGCACACCGTCGATGGCAAGTATGCTGCTCATCAACGAGGATACGCGCGGCGCGTTCAAATCGCTGCAAAAACTGATGATCGGTGGCGAAGCCTTCCCGGTGGCGCTGGCCGACGAATTGGGCGGGCTTGTCCCCGGCGAAATCATCAATATGTACGGCCCAACGGAAACCTGCATCTGGTCATCCACTTTCCCGGTGGAAAGCAATCAGGCGATGATCCCCATCGGCACGCCCATCGCCAACACACAGATGTACATTCTGGATCGCTGCTTGCAGCCCGTTCCGGTGGGCGTGGTCGGCGAATTATTCATCGGCGGCGACGGCGTGGCGCGCGGCTATCTGAATCGCGAAGAACTGACGGCGCAGCGCTTCATTGCCAACCCGTTCAGCGATAACCCGAATGCGCGCATGTACCGCACGGGCGACCTGGCCCGCTATCTGCCCGATGGCAGCATCGAATTTTTGGGACGCAACGACTTCCAGGTCAAGATTCGCGGTTATCGTATCGAGTTGGGCGAGATCGAAAAATTGCTCGACAAGCATCCCGCGATCAACAAATCGGTGGTCATCGCCCGCGAGGATGTCCCTGGCGACAAACGGCTGGTGGCTTACTTCATCCCGTATCCGAACCAGAACATTACCACCAGCGATCTGCGCGATTATCTGAAGGACGATTTGCCCGAATTCATGATCCCGGCACACTTTGTCGCCATGAAGGAATTCCCGCTGACGCCGAACCTCAAGACGGATCGCAAAATGCTGCCCGCGCCCGATCAGGCTGCCCTGACCAGCGAAACGGCTTACGTGCCGCCGCAGAGCGACCTCGAAGAAAAAATCGCGGCGATCTGGCGCGAAGTTCTGAACGTCTCCAATGTCGGCATGAACGACAATTTCTTCGACCTCGGCGGACACTCGCTGCTGACGGTTGAGGCGCACCGCCGACTGAAAGAAGTCGTCGAGAGCGACCTGACCGTCACCGACCTGTTCCGCTTCACGACGATCCGTTCGCTGGTCGATCATCTCAGCCAGAAGGAAAACGGCGAGGATGGCGAAGACTCACGGCTGCAAAAGAGCCTGAGCCGCGCGGAGAAACGCAAGCAGCGCCTCGGACGGCGATAATTTCAACGTAAAAAATTAGCAGTCACAAGTGTAAAATAAATGTGTAGGGGCGTACAACCGTGCGCCCCTACACAGCGTATTCAGTAAATCACTATGTAGGGATACGATGACCAACCAAGACATTCTTGACTCCCTGAACGGCTCGGAAATCGCGATCA
>Ga0268299_1001450_pt1 | contig 41430 bp, 32 predicted proteins | sample NOBtaG_FD_193484 | JGI IMG/M metagenome (GOLD analysis project Ga0268299, IMG submission 193484) | Activated sludge microbial communities from bioreactor in Nijmegen, Gelderland, Netherland - NOB reactor | ecosystem: Engineered > Bioreactor > Aerobic > Activated sludge | place: Netherlands... | reverse complement strand
GCCCTCCCATCCTTCTGTTGTGCCGCATGTCGGTGTTCCGGGATGAACGCGCCGCCTAAGTCTGATCAACGCGGTGTGTGAGCATCGAGAATCGCGTCGGCGCTGTCAGTAGAGTTTGTGTTGCCCGCGGGTGCCGCACCTCGCGCACGCGGCGCGCTAGGCCTCATAGCCGCCGCCACACGCCTTCCACGAGACTGCGATCTATCGGGCCCCAATAGCGGCCGTCGAACGAATCTTCAGTGTCGCCGAGGAGCAAAATCTCTTCAGAGCTAAGGACACGGCACTCATTCCACCAAGGCAGAGTTCGTCCGGTTCTGTCGGCGGAAAGGCGTCTCGCTCTGGGTTGGCCATTGATGATGAGCGTATCGCCTTCGGCGCAGACCTCATCACCCGCAGAGGCGCTAACGCGCTTGATGAAGCGGTTGCGTGGCCCGTCATAATTGCGCAAGGCCGCCTGATCGGGCGCAACGTCGACCGCCCGGACCGTCACAAAGGCGCCGCGCTCTATGGCGCCATTGCTACGTAAATAAAGCCCGACGGGCACAGAAGGAGTGTGGTTATAGAGAAGCTGATCCCGCGCGGGAAAAACAATCCAAGCGACGGCCAAGGTGACGAGTGCGGCGCTAAGGATGAACTCGGATCGCCGGACGTGTCGCATCGCTGTGATGCTTAGAAATTGCCGGGCGGACCGGCCAAGTGATTTCACTTGGCCGGCGCATCGTTGGCGGGCTGCGACGGGCCGTGTCGCTCAGTACTCGCTGGGAAGAAAGATGACGTCGTCCGTTAGCCAGAGCGTCACTTCAGAGAGAGGGAAGTCTGTGTACGTGATCGCTTGACGGGTGATCTCGCAATTGTCGCCATCGAGACAATAGAGTTCCGCGGAGCGATCCGCCGCCACCTTCAAGGTCCAGACTTGGAACGCTTCTGCGCGAACCCGCGCATCGTGTTGGTGAGAGACGATCGCGTCCAGCAGCCAATAGGCGCCGCCGGCTTCGGCCACATAGTGTGCGCCGTCGGTGTAGGTGATCGAGGGCCAGAGCGGATGGCGATACCAATTCTCGCTGCCGGTGAAGGTGAGGAGATCGCTCGCGCGAAGGGTTTTCGACGACATGCTGTTCGTCTCCCGTGAAGTTTGAGAATGCGAGTGGGGTGCGCCGCTCCCCTGGGTCGGTTGGAGCGGCGCAAGTCGTTTAGGCTGCTTCGCTGCCAGCTTCGGCCATGCCGAGCGACGTCAGCTTGCCCTCGGCGGGATCGATGGCGACGAACACCTTGCCGATCCAGCGCCCGCCGCCTTTGTCCTTCCACCGGTCGTGGCGCAGCACGCCCAGCACTTCCACGAGCACGCCTTTGCGCATGGACTTTGCCGCCTCTTGAGCGCGGGGGCAGAAGATCTCGACGGTGAAGCGATCGGCGCGTTCACCGCTTTGCGCTTCGATCCAGAGTGAAACGATGGTGGTGGAAGCGCCGCGAAAATCGAGGGTGCGAATTTTCGGGTCGTCGACCAGTTTGCCGGTGAGATTGACGCGGTTCATGACGATCTCCTTTGAGACTCCCGCTTGCTTGCGGGGCCGCGGGAGCTCGCCCGCGACGGCGCGTTTCACGCCCGGCCATGAGGCGGCGGCTGCAAGGAGAAAATGGTGGGGCCCGCGCCCGCAGGGCTCGTTGAGCGGCATCCGCCGCGCGGGGAAACGATTTTGTCCTTGCAGACGGTGACGGCCGGGCGGAGTTGGCGGCGGCGTGGGCGAGGTCTTGCGGCGCTGCCAGCGTCGGTCTTGAGGCCGTCAGGATGGCGCTAAGGCTCGCTGGCGGGATCGCGATGGCCCAAAGTCTAGTCCGCCGTTGCGCGCGCCCAGTCATTCCAATCTGGAAAGCCGGCAGGCGCGAACGCGATCTCACATGCAATCGATCCGCCGATGCGCGCCTTTATCTGGGTCGCCGCGGCGCGGCCCGCGTCATCGTTGTCGGCGGCGACAATGAGTTTGTCGATAACCGGCGGAGGCGTGAATTGGGCGAGGTTCTCAGCGCTCAAGAACGCCCAGGCGCTTGCCCCCAAGGCGCGCCTTGCCGAAAGCGCGGTCTCTAGACCCTCGGCCACGATCAAGGTGTCGGTGGGCGCATCAATGCGAACGTAATGGCCCATAAGGCGCCCAATTGTGCGGCGAGGCGTAGCAAGCGCCGCCTTGGCCGCGCCGTGGGCCGTCAGCAGCGTCACTTGCACGCCCTGCAGTGCGCCCATCTGATCCACTAGGGCGACGACAAGAGCTGGTCGGCGCTCACGGTCTTCAAGACTGGTCATGCGCGGATGAAACCGAAGCACCGCATCTGGCGGCAGTTGCCCTTCGATGGCGCGCGCGCGCAGGTAGCGCTCGCCAATCGTGCCGGCGACCGGCTGGGATTCGTCCCAGAGCCGCAGTGCGCGCGCTCGGCGGTCGTGGTCCTCCGGGTCGCGCGCGACGCGTACAATGGCCTCGCCTAAGTTGGCGGAGAGAGGCGCGTGATCGCTTTCCTCCAAGAGACCAAGGTCGGCGAGTTCGGCGCGCACGGCGCGCCAGTCGTCGCGTGGGCTGAAGCAATGGATGAGGACGCGTCCATCCTCGGTCTCTAGCAGCGACACAGAGCGATCGGCGGGGCCGTGACCTGGGCCACGGATCAGCGCGCGGCGTCCGCCATCGATAAGCGTGCCGCCCATTGCATCTACAATGCGCTTAAGCTTGGACATGGGTCTGATCCGGCACAGGGCTCTTGGTCATGAGCCAATCCACCGCCGTCTGCGCTTGTCCAGCTGCATAAAGAAAGGCGCGCTGATCTGATTGAAGAATGCTCATCCAACTTTCAATATAGGCGGTGTGATCGATGATGTGAGCAGGCGGCAGGCCAAGATGAGCGCCTAGAATGGCTGCCCCAATTTCGGCGACCATTTCTTCCGCCGCGATCGCCTCCTTGAATCTCTTGGAGAGATCGCGACCGACGCGCTGGGGCGCGGCGGTCGCGTGCACGGCTTCATGGTTCAAGGTCGCCGCGTAGACTTCGACGTTATCAAACGCCGCGATTGGCGGCATGCCGATCACGTCGCGGCTGGGAATGTAACACGCGATATCGCGAGTGAGGATGCGTGCGATCTCAAGGCGAGAAAACCAGGCCTCATGTTGGGCAAGCGGCATAACCGGCGCCGCGACGGCATGATCGAAGCGCTCGGGGAGTCCATCGATCTGGTCGGCGTTGAAGACGACATAGGATTTGAGGAAGCGAAAGGCGATCTCTTCCGCTGCACCGTCGGCGCCGCTCTCGATGCGCTGGCTGCGGCCGTAATAGACGACGATATGACCACGCTCGCCTCTACGCACATGAGCGCCAAGCGCTGCCGCCTGATTGTAGGTGAGCCAATAAGGCGATTGATAGCCGGCTGCGGCGCTCGCATGCCAAAGCATGATGGTGTTGACGCCCCGATAGCATTCGCCGGTGACGCGGCGCGGCAGGGCGAGGCCCGCTCGCGCGCCGTCCCAAGGTTTGCGCCAAGGCATCAAGCCTTGACCGAGACTTGCAAGGATCTTCGTAGTGATGGCGGCGGCGACGTCGCGGCGCGCCGCACGTGTCGTATCGGACATGACGCTGACTCCGAATGTGAAGAGGGACTGTCCGCGCGAGCATCCGCCCGCGCGGACGATTGGGGCCTTAGGCTGGGGCGGCGGCCGCAGCCGAGGCGCTGTCGTCGAGCGCGCGTGCGCCTGCGCGCGCCGGCGTGATGAGGCAGTCCGGGAGCCAGCGGCCTTGTTTAACGGCTTCGGCTGCGGCCTCCGCGAACTCGCTCTTCTTCAGCTTTGCCATTGCTTTCAGTTTCGCCGCGCGTTGACCTTCGGGCAGCCCGGCGAAGCTCGAAGCGTCTAGCAATGCGTTGAGCGCGAACTGTTTCGTGGTCCTGGCCCAGAACTCGGCGTCCGCGCTCCAATGAGCGTTCATGTCGAGATCGATCGCAGCAGCGATGGCGTCGCCTGACACTTGACGCTCGCTGTCACGCGCGGTCGCGCCTTCATGCACGAGATCGATCGTCTCCGCGACAAGGATGGCCAGGCATGCGATCAGCGCGCCTTGGTCGAGCGCTAGGCAGTCGCCTAAGCTCGCCGGCGCCGGGTGGGTGCATTTCAGCGTCTGAAAGCAATCGCCGTCGCCGAAATCACGTGGCGTAGAGTGCAGCTCGGGTCCGATCAGTTCGGCCGATCCCGCGCTTTGCTGTGCGAGCATCGCCACTACGATTGCGAGCGCTACATGCGCGTCGCGTGCGACGCCCGCGCGGATGGCGCGGGTGCGGGCAAGCGTGAGGTCGCGGGTCAAGGCTTTGCTCAAGCCTGATCCCGCCGGCGGACCCGTTTCGCCAGCGTCCTCATCGCTCTCGTCTGAGGATGGTTTGCGGAGCTTCTCGATCGTTTTCATGTCGGCGCGGCGGATGAGCCCGCGTACGATTTCGGCCCTGCCATCGCGCGCGATGGTGATGGCGGCGCCGGCATGCGCCATGAGCGCGACATCGTAGACCCGCGCCGCCTCCATCAAAGCGTCGCGTTCATCGTCAGCCTTCTCACGTTCATTCCATAAGGCGTCGGCCGCGTCGCCGTCGTCCATGCCTTCGAGTTCGGCATCGATGCGTTCGATCTGAGCTTCGAGCGCCGCAAGACGGCGCCGTTCCTTGGCGGTGAGCTTGCGCTGGGTGGCGCGGAGGCGCTCGCCGACGCATCCGTCTAGATGGCCGCCGGCCAAGTTGATCTCGGTCCAACCCCAGCCTTCGGCAGTGACGGCGTCGCGAAGCCCCTCGGCCTTGGTGAGCGCGAGCTGCTGAAGGATGTTGCCGTCTTCCAGCAGCATCACCTCGTCTTCGAAGAGGTCCTTGACGATACGGCCGCCCGCCTTGCTGTAGGCGTCGATCCCCACGAAGAGCGCGAGGCGATCATTCGCGGGCGTGCGACCCTGTGTGAGCGCGCTCCGAACCGCATGCGCGCTGGTGATGGGTTTACTTAAGCCGCCAAAGACGCGCTCTTGCGCGGTGTGATCGCTCCCCAAACAGAAGGCGCGCGCGACATCGAGCGTGAGATCTCCCTTGCGATAGGCGGAGCGGATGCGCGGGCTAAGGCGCGCGAGCGCCAGGCGCTGCTCGACATGGCGCAGCGTCGCGCCGAAACGGTGCGCAACAGTTTCGACAGTGGCGCCGGCATCGACGAGTGCGGCATAGGCCTCTACCTCGTCCATGGCGTTCATGTCGGCGCGGAGAATATTCTCGGCGAGCGAGGCCTCGATGGCGACGTTTCCATCGATGATATGGCAGGGGACCGGCCAATCCTTTGCGCGTTCGCCCTGGCGCGCGAGCAGCTTTAGAGCCGCGTGCCGGCGAGCGCCCGCAACGACGGCGAATTTGCCGCCGTCATGCGCTATGACCGCAAGGTTCTGCAGGAGGCCATGTGCGCTGATGGAGGCGGCAAGCGCCTCCAGGTCGCGCTTGCGATCAGTGCGGCGGACGTTGTCAGCGCTTTCAACAAGTTTGTTGAGGGGGATGAAGTGAATTTCTGACATGAGACGTTGAGCCTTCGCTGAGGCCCGCGGGGCGAAGTGCTGGCGCGGGGTCGCTTGCGCGACGTCGCGTCTCAACCGCCCGCGTCATCAGGGGATCTGGGTCGAGGGCTCATCAGAGAGTGTAACGTCCCTCGACGCAGAGCCCCGGCGCGGGCAGGCTCGCTCGGCGCGCAAGCGACCCCGCGCCTCACGCGCGAGCGGAGAAGTTCCACACGCTTGGCTTCATCCCAGCGCTTGCAACTCGCGGCTAAGTGCGGCCTTAGTAGAGCCTCTCAACTGGAGGTTTTGCGGTGCCTGCTGGCAAGATCGCGCTCGATTTTCTGGATTTTTGCGAAAAGCAGACCTGCGCCTCAGCGATCGGGACGCGTTTTGTCGAGACGTTGCAGATGCTGGGCTACGAGTATGTCGCCTGTGCCTCGCACGTCGATCCGTTGCGGCCCCGGCCTGGCGGCGTGCGCGTGCTCAACTATCCAAGCGCTTGGGTACAGCACTATTCTGAGCAGGATTTCGCGCGGATCGATCCGGTCTTTCTCGCCGCGCGCGTCATGTCGGCGCCCTTCACGTGGGATCAATGCCTCGCCAAGATGCGCTTGAGCCAAGCCCAAAAGCGCGTGTTAAGTGAAGGCGCGGCCTACGGCATGTCGCACGGCCTTACGATCCCACTGCGCTCGCCCGATGTTCTTCCGGCGTCATGCTCGTTGATAGCAGGGCCCGACGGCGTCGATCCGTTGTCGATGGCGCACGTGTTAATGGTTGTCATTTATGGTCACGGCGCCATGCATCGCAGGCTCAATCCAGACGCACTCGCAGAACCGGTCATCTTGGCGCCGCGCGAGCGTGAATGTCTGACGTTGGCCGGCTGCGGCAAGAGCGATTGGGTGATCGGCGAAGTGTTAGGCGTCAGCGCGCGCACGGCGCACAACACAATCGAGCGCGCCAAGAAGCGCTATGGCGTGTCCCATCGGGTGCAAGCCGTGGTGCGGGCGGCGCTGGATGGGCAGATCATGATCGACGATCTGTCGGGCTGATCGATTCGTAGTGAGTCAATAGGTCCCGTGGGACCTATTCCGGATCCATAGCCTCTAGGTCACTCTTCCCGCCGAATGCGGAGGAGACATGATCTACATCGTATCTGAAGAGAACCGCAGGCGGTTTCATCACCTGCTAACCGAGATGCATCGTCAACGAAAGCAGGTCTTCATCGACAAGCTCAAATGGCCGCTTGAGCAGAGTGCGGGACTTGAGATCGACGCCTACGACAGCCCTGATGCGGTCTATCTGATCGAAGCCGGCACACAGACGTCGGATGTCACGATGTCGGCCCGGTTGTTGCCGACCAACCGGGCGCACTTGCTCGGCGAGCAATTTCCAGAGCTCTGCGAAGGCAAGCTGCCATGTGGTCCAAACGTGTGGGAAGCAACACGGTTTTGCCCCGCTCCGGATACGCCCGCCGGCGCGCCGCGCAAAGAGATGCTTGGGCGCATGATCGCCGGCATCATGGAAACGGCAATTCTCTTCGGCATTGAGCAAGTGACTTATATCGCCGACGCCGCCCTTGCGCCAATGGCTGAAAAAGTCGGCTGGAGCGTGCGCGCGCTCGGTTCGCCCCGAGGCAAAGGCCGGGAGCGCATTCAGGCCTTTGTCGCAAGCATTGACGATGCAGGATTGAAGCGCGTGCGCAACGCCTTCTGCATCGGCGCGCCATTGACGCGCTTTGCGCCCGCCGACCTCGCGCGTGCGGCTTGAGCGAAGGGGAGGATGTAGATGACGGAGACGAGCTTCATCACCCGCGATCACCTCGCCCGTGACCTGGAGGCGCTGCAGCGCGAGGGCTTTCTTATTCTTGAGGGTGTGCTCAATCAGGGGCAGATCGCTCGCCTCGCAACCGAGCTTGAGCCATGGCTTAGGCGCACGCCGCGATGCGAGGGCGACTTTCACGGATGGGCGACAACACGCGTCAATGCCCTTCTATCGAAGTCGGTGTTGGTTCAAGACCTCGCTCTGCACCCGCGCATCCTCGCGCTGGCGGAGGCCGCGCTTCAGCCCGCGTGTGAGTGCATCCGTCTCAACATGACCCAGGCTATTCGCATTCATCCGGGTGAGAGAGCTCAGGTCCCGCATAGAGACGAAGAGATGTGGCCTGCAGATCCGCACGGCCAGATTTGGTCGCTCAATGTGATGTGGGCGGTGAGCGATTTCACTAAGACCAACGGCGCGACGCGGCTTTGGCCGAGGAGCCATGCCAACCGGCTCGGGCGCAATGCGAGCGAGCTTGACGCAGTTCAAGCCGAGATGACGGCTGGCTCGGCTCTCATCTATTTGGGCGGCGTAACACACGGCGGCGGCGCCAATCGATCGGACGCCGATCGAACTGGCGTCGTCATCGGCTATTGCGCTGGTTGGCTACGCACGTACGAAGAACAATTCCTCGCCTATCCGCGCGAGGTGGCGCGAGCCTTTCCCGAAAAGCTGCAACGGCTTATCGGCTATCAATGGCATCGTCCGAATCTCGGTGGTTGGGAAGGACAAGACCCGATCGCATTCTTGCGCGGCGGTGAGGTCTGCGGTCCGCATAAGGATGCGCTGCCGCCAGCGATTGCAGATGAGCTTCGGGCAGCGATCGCATCCCGCGCCGATTGAGATGGCCGCCGATACGAGCGCTGCGCAACGCGCCTACGATGAGATCAAGCGCATGATCCTCGACGGTGCGCTTGGGGTGCGCACGCGCATCGATGTCGAGGCGCTGGCCGGCGAACTGGGCCTGAGCTCCATGCCTGTTCGTCAAGCGTTGGGATTGCTGCGCTGGGAACGTCTGGTTCGGCCCGGACGACGCTCTGCCTACGAAGTTGCGCTCTGGTCTGAGCAGGAACTTGCACATCTCTATGAGTGGCGTGGCGCGTTGCTGACATTGGCGCTGCCGGTTCTGGCTTCCGGATCCGACCTGAAACGCGTCGCGCGCACACACCCCTACGCGGAGGCGGTGCATGCTGTGATGCGTCTCATTGAGGAGAGGGCCAACGCCGAACTTCGGCGCGCGGCGATCAACGCCGATGAAAGGCTCTTTGCCGCGCGTCGTGTCGAGGCCGAACTTCTAGGCGACGTGCAAGGCGAGTTTGAAACGCTGGTGGGCGCACTGGCGGAGCGATCTCGCCGCGCGGGCGTTTTGTTGAAGAGCTATACACGCCGGCGCATCGAGAATGCGGGCGCGTTGCGAAGACAAGTCGTCGCGAGCACACTGCCCAGCAACGGCGACGCGCCTGGCTGATCGCGCGATCGATCTTCATCTTTATCAGTTTTGTGATCACAATTGAGCGCGCGATCCTCTGTTCTGGGCAAACACTGCCCAATGGAGGCAAGCATGCGTGAAGACCAAGATGTGATCGAACTCGGCGCCGCGAGCGAACTGACGCTTGGCATTCCCAAGCAAGACGCGGTCGAGGATCTGACCGAGCGCAACTTCAAGGACTGAAGTTTGGCCATCGCCGGCGCCGGTTCAACCGAGCGCCGGCGTATCGCAGAGCGAAAGAAGAGGATTCCACATGCCACAAGATCAAGACATGATCGAGCTCGGCGCCGCGAGCGAGACGACGCGCGGCATTCCGGTCTGGATGCACGAAGAATCGACCGGCGAGATGGATTATCGTGACTGAAGCGCTCGCGCCTGAGCGCGAGCAGCGCACAGGCGCGGCGCCCACGCGCTTGCCGTGGGGTGTGTGCGCGGTCGCACACGGCGATTGGGTGATCTTCCTTGATCTCGCCCGCAACCGCTATCGCGCGGTCGCTCTTGGCGACATGGCCGTGCCGCTGGATCAGCACGGTCCCGACGCAGCGAGGACGGCGGCATCTCAGCATGCCGCCCTGTTGCGCGAAGGCTTGGTGACAGTGCGCACTGAGGACGCCCAGCCTGTGGCGAAGCCGCCCGGCGCACGCGTCGGCTGGCGAGATCTCATGGGTGTGATCGGCGTGTGTGTGTGGGCGGGGCGGGTTGTCCAACGCGGCGCTCTGCTCCGGGCCTTTTGTCGATTAAGTGAACTCAAAGCGCGCGTAACGCCTAGCGCCGACAACAGGGCGCTGGCGGCTCGCGCCCAGGAAAGATTTGCCGCAGCGAGGATTTGGATCCCTGCCGCCTACGTCTGTCTATTTGATAGTCTTGCATTGATGCGGTTTCTGCTCGCCCGCGATGTGCGGGCAGACCTTGTGTTCGGCGTCCGCAGCAGACCGTTTGCGGCGCATTGTTGGGTTGAGGTCGAGGGCCGCATCCTCGACGCGGGCGGCGAAGACTGCCTGTCGTTTGCTGAAATCGCCCGCGTATGACGCCGCGCTTCTTCGTCTTGCGGTGGACGCCGGCGCAGCGTGCGCTCTCCGAGCGCGCAAGAGCAATCGCCGCCAAGCTTAACCCCGATCAGTGGATCAAGCGTCTCGACTGGCGCGGGGTGCTGGCGTTCGTTCACGTCGACAGTGTGAAAGACATCATCGTTCTGCCGGCGGAGCTTGGCTTTATCGGAGGTACATTGTTTCGCCGGGACAGCGGTGAGCCGGTCAAGAGCTTTTCCAGCGCGGAGACCGAGGCGCTGATTATGGGCGGAGGCGGTGAGCTCTTCACCGCGTTCTGGGGGCCATGCTGCGCGATCCTGCACAATCGCGGATACGACTTCTTCCACGCGCTAAGGGATCCAGCGGGAAGCTCGCCAATCTATTGGTATCGCTCGTCGCAACTGCACTGCGTCTTCAGCCATGCGGAAGACTTCCTCGAATGTTGGGATGAACCGCCCGCGTGCGACGAGACAATGCTCAGCATCTACATGGTGCAGCCGCGCATACAAACGCGACGCACGGCGATCGAAGGGGTGGAAGAATTATTGCCAGGCGAGCGCTTGACGCTTGGAAGAACCAATGAGGAGCGCAGCTTTGTTTGGCGCCCGAATCGACCCCCGAGGTCCAAGCAGATCGATGACTTCGACAATGCAGCGTTGGCTTTGAAGGGCGCGGTGCTTTCAACCGCCGAGAGTTGGACGAGGCTCAATGCCGGCACGGGCGCGCCACTCGTTCATCGGCTTTCCGGCGGCCTCGACTCAAGCCTGGTGCTCGCCGCGCTCAATCAAGTTGCCGGCGCCGATGCCGAGATCGTCTGTGTCCATGAATATCCAGAGGCCACGCCAGAGGGCGACGAGCGGGCGCTGGCGCGCGTCGCCGCGCGCCATGTGGGCCGTGAGCTGGTTGAGCATGAGAGCCGGCCGGTGGATTTCGATTACGAGCGAATTCTGAGCTATCCGCTTCCAGCGCGGCCGACGCACAGCGAGTTCAGTCACGCCAATGCCAGTCTTAGCGAGGTTCTGAGTGCGCGCGGCGCGAGGATAGTGGCGTCGGGACAGGGCGGCGACCAGGTGTTTCATCGCCGCCGCTCGGCCGAGATCGCGGCCGACGCTGCCTTCGACCGTGTGGGCATGGCGCGCTACCTCGAAATCGCACGCGACACGGCGTATCTTGCGCGGATCCCAATCTGGGATGTCTTTGGCAGGACCCTGACGTCCTTCGCGCGTCGCGAACCTCAGTTCTTCAACACGGCATTCACGCAAGCGGTGCTTGCGCCACCCGACGCAATTGCCGCGGCGCGCGCCGAATGGGCCCGCCATCCTTGGCGCACAGATCTTGTGCATGAGCCGCCGGCTCGGGCGCAACGCGCAATGCACATCGGCGATCTATCGTACTACTTTGAGGTGTCCGAGATCACGCGCCGTTTCATCAGCGCGCCAATCATCGCCAGCCTGCCGGTGGTCGAGACGGTGCTCGCTATCCCTCCTTATGTGATGACGGCCGGCGGCGTTGATCGGTCGCTGGCGAGAGCGGCGTTCGCCGACCTGTTACCCGAACAAATCCTGTCACGCGTTCATAAGGGCGACACCACGCGCTTCCACAATCGCGTGTTGGAGCGCCAGCTTGCGTTCGTTCGGAGTCTGCTATTGGAGGGGGAGTTGGCGCGGAGATCGCTGATCGACCGCGCGGCGTTGGAGAGCGCGCTCAAACGCGATTACATCGCCGATGGCGCGATCAAGGGCGCTCTCATGTCGGCATTCATGGCCGAGCTGTGGCTGCGGCGCTTCCTGCAACGCGCGCCGCAACCGGCGAACCCGGTTCAGGGAGAGGATGCGCCCGCCGCCTGAGCCGCACGCAACGCGCGCCATCGCTCCAGCCGTCCAGGCTCCTCAGCGTCCGCACGTTCGATATTGCGAAGCCAAAAGTCCATCCAGTCGAGTGTGCGCTGTTGCGCCGCTTGGATTTGGCGCGGGCGCCACTTCAAGTGATAGGCGCCAGGATAGAAATAGGCGTCATAAGGCGCACCGCGCTCTTCGAGGCGCACCATGAGCGGGAACGCGCGCAAGGCTTCCGCCTCGGGCATATTGAACAATATCGGCGTCCGGATTTGATCCGTGTGAAATACGGGCGAATTGCGCCGCCACCAGCTGCGCCAGGGTTCGGGCGCATCCTCCCAGGGGCCGGTCAGGCCGTTGCGCTCGAAAAAGTACTGCCTCGTCGATTGCGACTGCAGAGACCAACTGATCGGATCGATCGGAGGTGAGGACGCCACGGCGGCCGCGAAAACCGGATCGTCGATCAGCATCCAGAAGACCGTCTCGGCGCCGTCGCTAAGGCCGGTGATGCCCATGCGGTTGCGGTCGGCGCCGCGTTGAACGGCGCGCGCCATGAGGCTCTGCAGCGCTTCACGTTTGGCGCTACGTTCGATGCCGGCGAGCTCCACTTCGCGTTGGATGTCGGCCATTGTCATCCGCTGCTCGCGTTCGCGGAACTCGGGGCGATCGAAGTCGAGGACGAAATAGCCATTCGCCGACAGCGGCAGGATTGGTGTTTCGTCGCCGGTGCCGCCAAGCAAAAAGCCGCGCGAGCGATACTGCGAGATGACCAAGGGGTAGGCGCGGCCAGGCCGCCAATTCAAGGGATAGATGAGGTTGGCGAAGGACTCATTGCCTTCAGCATCGGTGTGTTCTAAGCGCTCGATGCGGGGATGCGCGACACCGGCGAATTGCGGATTGGGATCGTAGAGCGGACCCGCCGCGCCGGAACGCCAGTCGATGGCGACAATTCGGCGAGGTTGGAAGGAAGTCTCTTGCAGACAGATGAGCGCCGCGCGTGTTGGGGTGCAGCCATCGACGCGCGCCTCTGTTTGAACAATGCGGCGCACCGAGTTCGAGCCGGGGCGCCAGACATAAAAGCTCGTCAATCGCCTTGCGTGACCTTCCTGGCGGCGAAAGACGATGGCGCGCTCGCCATCGAGGTCCGGCATTTCCCAGGTATGTGTGATCGGTCCAGAGCACGCTGGATCGGCGCACTGGGCCCTGGTGAGCGTATCGAACAGGCCGATTGGCGGGCTGTCCGCGCGCAGCTCAGGGTCCAGAGGGCGAACATGCGGCGCAGGGCGGGCGTTGAGCAATTCGGCTTGATCAGCCGTCGCCGCCCGTCCCTCTCCAGCCGCCGGATCAAACATCCAGGCGCGAACGTCGCGATCGGGATCGGGCATTGGCGTTAGCGAGTAAGACGGTGTGAAGCGGCCGTCGATGGCGAACCCAACATCGCGGCCGCGTTCGAACTCGCGCAGCTGTTCACGCCGAGCGGTCGAGGTCTCAAAGATGATGTCCGTACCACTGAGGCGGAAGCGGCGGACGTCACCCTCGGCGCGGACGATTGAAGCTGAGCCGCCGCCATCGACGGCGGCGCGCCAAATCTCCACGCCACCGTTGAATTCACGCAGATAGTAAACGTAAAGCCCGTCTGCCGAGAATTGCGGACGCCGGAGAATGCCGACGCCTGCCCGGCGTCCGCCATCGGAACGGAGGACAAAGCGACCCGCATCGCCGATCTCACGCGCCAGACCAGTGGCGGTGTCGATCGCAATGACAACATAATTGTAGTCATTGACGGCGAGGTCTGTGCGCCGTTCGATGACCGCCGCCATGCGTCCGTCTGGTGAAAGCGCCATCTCGGAATAGGGACCGCCGATGTCGCGGAGCATGGTGAGGTCGGCGATTGTGACGGCGCGTCTTTCGCCAAACGCCGGCTCAGTCACCAGACACGAGAACATCGCAGCAGCGAGCAATTGCAGCAATCTTTGCATCGGCGCGGTCACCAGCGCTGACGCAGATCGAGCGACACGGTCCGCCCGAGCGGAGAGGCGTTGCTTGCGTCAAAGCCATAGCCGGTCGGGTTGTTTACGAACGGCGGGTCTTCGTCGAAAGCGTTGAGGACGTTCAAGGAGATTTGCAGACCGGCGCCGTCGCTATCTCTTTGGCGCCATGAGCGCGCCAGCCGCAGGTCCCAAGTTGTCTGCGCATCAACGTCACGGTTCGGCAGGGTCAAGGTATCTTGGTAGCCATTGGCGTAGTTGGCGGTGACCGACGCGCTCCAATCGTCCACGCTGTAGTTCAGACCAGCGCGGAAGCGCCAATCGATGACGCCGTTGACGACGTTGCGAACGTCGATGGGCGCGGCGCCGGGGATCAACGTTTGTTCGAATTGCAGAATGCCGCTTGCATTGACGAAGACTTCGAACGCGCCCCAATCGGTGTCGAATGCCATATTGGCCGAGAGATCGACGCCGCGGATGCGTTGGCTCGAGAGGTTGACGAGGCGGCGATCGATAATGAGTTCTACGCCGTCGGCGGGCAGTGAGCCTGTCGGCGGCGCGCCAAGCGCCAGGTATTCGTCAATGAGCGCGTCCGAGGGATCGCGGAAGAGAATGCTCTCGTAACCGGCGGGATTGGCGAGCACGGAAAGAATGTTGCCGGGTGAGAAGATGCGATCGGCAAAGTCGATATCAAAATAGGTGGCGCGCAAGTTGAGGCCTCGCGCCCACGCGGGCGCGTAGTCAAAGCCCGCGGTCCAGTTTTCCGCCGTTTCTGGACGCAAGTCGCCATTCGAGCCGCCAATGGTGAGCACGCCCGTCGACCCATTGTCGGCAAGTGGATCCTGCGCAGACGTGGCGGTCGCGTAGCTCAGGACAACATCGCCAAGCATCTGCGAGAACTGAGGACCCTTGAAGGACTGTCCCCACGACGCGCGCAAAGCGAACTCAGGAGTCAAAGCCCAGCGCACGCCGAAGCGTGGCGTGGTGGAGTCGCCATAATCGCTCGCGTCTTCATGGCGCACCGACGCCGACAAAGTCAGCGCATGCACCAACGGAACCTCATTGTCCGGGCCGATGAGCGGCAAATGCAATTCACCGAAATAGGCGTCGACGCGGCGCGCGCCGGGGTCTTGGATGAATTGGTTGACCGGTCCCGACGAATAAATCTCCTCGCGAAAAATCTCGAATCTCTCGGGACGTTGCTCAACGCCGATCGCCAAGCGCATGTCGCCGCCCCAAATCCGCCAAAGCGGACCGTCGGCTTGAATTTGGCTGACACTGGTCTCTGCAGCGTTGTGGGTCTCGATATCAAAGGTCAGTCCCGCGAGCACCGAGGCGGGCGTGTTGGAACCGTCGCCAAACGGGTTGAATGCCGTTGCGACATTTCCGCTGGCGAGCGCGGGCGCCGCCGAGGCCGCGTGGTAGAAATTTTCGTTGAAGATATCTTCTTGGCTATGGGCGTAGGCGAACGAGCCGTCGATGACCCAATCACTGTCGCCGACCTCGTATCGTAGACCAGCGACGCCTGACCAGGCGCGAATGGTGGCGCGGTTGATGATCGGGCCAAGATCGTCGCCGAGATAGTACGAGATTGTGAGGTTGCCCTGGCCAAGGAAGAGGTTGTTGGCCTGCCGGTAGTAATTGGACTCGGGCACGCTGAGGTTGGCGAACAATTGTTCGCGCTCGAGATAGACCTCGCGCTCGGAGCCGATGACACGGCCATAGAGTTCGAGAGACGGCGTCAAACTCTGCTGGCCGCGCAGGAACACAGAGTGCAGCTGCTGGCGCGGCAGGAAGAAGGCGAGTTCGTTGATCTGGTTGCGATTGAGCGGCCCCGTCGTCAGATCGCTCTCTGAGAGTGACATGCCGTCCTGACCTGCCGGTATGGGCAGGCTTACGGTGGTCGCGCCGATGCGAATGATGTTGCCGGGGTTGGAACGCGTCCCACGAAAATCGCTTCCGCCCCGGTCGGTGAAATCCGCGTCGGCGAGGAATGGGCGATCGAGCATGCTCAGTTCGTCGCGCGTGCGATACTCGTAAGCGCCCATAATTTGGCCTGTCGACCAATTGGCGCCCAAGACTTGGGAGAATGCGCGTTCGCTCGCGCCGCCTTGCGACGTTGCGCCAAAACGAACCGCCGTTTCGGCGCCTTCGAAATGATCACGCAGGATAATGTTGACGACGCCGGCGACGGCGTCGGCGCCATAGGCGGCGGAGGCGCCGTCGGCGAGCACTTCGATGCGCTCGACGGCGCTTAGGGGAATTGTCGAGATATCGATGTGCCCGCCGACGCCTGCGGGCGCAAGGCGATGGCCGTCGACGAGCGTGAGCGTCGCGTCCGAGCCTAGACCGCGCAGATCAACGGTCGAACCATAAGTGAAGTTCGAGCGTGCGTTTTGTGTGCCCTCTTGGGTCGCTTCGTTCTGACTGCCGCCAAAGTTCTGCGGCAGGGTTTGCAGCACGTCCTGCACTGTGCCGCGTCCGGTTTGCTCGATGTCGCTTCGATCGAGTTCAATCACATTCGAACCGGCAGGCGGCGCGCCGCGAATGCGCGTGCCGGTGACGACAATATCTGCGTCAGCGTTGTCAGTGACATCACCAGCGCTCCGGCCCACTGGCAGATCGGTGCGCATGATGCGGTCGCCAACGATCTCGATGCGCGGTGAGCCTGGGGGCAGGAGCTGCGCCAACGCAGCATCGGGCGTAAGCCGCCCCGAAACAGGCCGTGATGTCAGGCCGGCGACATCGTCGCGTGAAAAGAGAAGCTGCAGGCCCGATTGTTCTGCAAAACGCAGCAGCGCTGAGGACAGCGGCTGTGCAGGAATGTCATAATCTGTGGCGGCGACATTCACGTCCATTGCGGCGTCGGCCGGCTGCGCCCAAGCGGATGCGCTCAACGCCAGCGCCGAAACAGAGGCGAGCGCAATCATCACAAGTGAGCGCGCGCCATCGCGGCGCGCATGCGCCGAACGTCTTCCCATATCTTCCCCCTTCGACCGCTCTCAAGACGGCGGCTTCAAGAAGAGGACGTTGGCGAAGTGCGGATTTAGCAGCGTGCGCAAAAAAAATTTCAGCCGGGCGGCTCAAACGTTGCGGTTGAACTCAAGATGATCTCATCGCCACGGCGTTCGGCATTGATGGCCAGGTTGGTTTCCAAGAGCGCAAGGAACGCCTCCAGGTCGCCGGCGCGCACGACGCCGCCAACACGCAAGTCAGCCAGAGCGGGATCGGCAAAAACAAAGCGCACGCCGTTCTGGCGGGTCACGTCGGTGGCGGCCTCAGAGAGTGGCGTATTGTCGAACGTGAGCCAGCCCTCTCGCCAAGAGGTGAGCCGCAGCAAGGCCTGAGTGTCGGACGCGGCGACCGCCACCTCCTCGCGTCCAAGCACGATCTCACTCATGGCGTTTGCGGTGACCGGCGCGCCGCGCCCGACCCAGTTGCGGCGAGATATGCGCCCGCCGGCCGACAACAGCGCAACACGCGCGCCCTCAGCCAAGAGCTTGACCAGGATTTCCCCGCTTGCCGCTTCGATCTCGCCTGAAGGCGTTGCGATTGAGAAGGGGCCGGCATTGCTCTCAGCAATCGTGAACAGTGCTTCGCCAGCGGTGAGCCGTGCTTGGCGCTTGTTAGCTTCGATCCTCGCCTCCAGTCGCGAGTGCGCATTGAGCAGCACGCGCGAGCCGTCAGACAGAGCAATCAAACGCTGCTCGCCCACACCGGTCTCAAACGCCTCGGCCGAGCTGGAGCCAAACGCGGCATAGCCGCCAACCCCAATCGCCAGCGCGCCGAGGCCTAGTCCTGCGATCAGCGCCCGCCGGTCAGCGGACGCCGGCGCCTCTTCGCCGCCGGTGGGCAGGGGGAAAGCTTCAAGACGCGCCAAGAGATCGAGCTGGTTCCAGGCGCGGCTCGCGGCCTCGAAGGCGGTGCGATGAGCATCAGATTTGGCAAGCCAGCGGCGGAAGGCGCGAACGTCGCGGGCGTCAAAATCGACGCCGTCGAACTTGACCACCCATTGAGCGGCTTCGAGTGCAACGCGGTTTTGCCTGGGGCCTGTCATCGTCTTGCCTGTTTGGCTCGCCTCAGAGCTGCATTGAAGTTCCTATTTCTGCAAGCGGTCCGCGTAGCCCGGTCCGGGAGGGAAGGTGCCCCAGAGCCCGCAAGCGCGCGTTGGACGAGCGCTGACTCAAACCTCTGGTGCTGGGGTGTGTTGGCTGATGAGCGTGGCGAGCCGCATCGACCAGCGGGCGTCGATTTCAAGCGGGTTGCTTTCTGCGATGCGGCGAACGAAGGCGCCGTGATCTACAGCTTTGGCGTTTCCAAAAATGCAGGCGAAGGCGTGGAGTTCAAACTGGAGGATTGGGGAGTGTGCTTCGCTAATGCGGCCAGTCGCAGCATCAAGTTCGTCAAGCGTCGCTTGGCAAGTCGACTCGGCCTTGAGCGCTGTGATGTCTTCGCCAACCGCCAGGCGAAGGAGGTGCGTTGCCGCACGGTTGACTAAGAACTGATGGGCGAGGACACGATAGGCATCGATACCACTATCCATCGTGATAATGCGGTCGAGGGCCTCCCTGCGCAACTGATCGCACTCGTCTAGGTGTTGTTTTGCATGTGTCGTTAGCGCGATCGCGTCAGAGAGGGAAGGCTCATCACGCAAGAGCTCATGCAAGGCCTTAAAGCCAAATAGCGCCGCAGTTTCCCCATGCACGCGGAACTCTCGCACCAGATTGAAGTGGCGTTCCTTCCTCGTTGCCTGGAGGTCCGCGCCATAATTCTTGCAGTTGACGAGCGCCTTTTGTGCGCGTTCGAAGAGGCGTCGCGCGTGACCGTAGGACGAAAAGCCGAGTTCCCCCAAGCGAAACCGAAGCGCGAGCGCCAAGCAATAATAGGCCTCCGCGGCGCGGACTTCGGTGGGGCGATCCTTGGGCTGTGCGTGCTCGAACGTCTTTGTCGCCATGTCGCTAAAATGCTGTGCAAACCGCCATTCATGGCGCATTAGCGCAAGGACGGCGGAGGCGACAAACAGTTCGAACTGGGTCGCAAGAAATTCAACCGCATCAGACGGCTGTTCGCGCGAGGCGTGATTGGCCGCTGAAGCATTTAGAAGACCCAGCAGATCAGCGATGGCGCCGTCATATGTCACGGGTAGAAATACCGAGACCGGGACGCGCTCAGTCTTGTTTGGCTGAGCGCCAACCCACTGATTGAACGACTTCGCAGCAATCGGACGCCAGATATCAAGGGTCCTGTTGGCCAAATCTCTCGCGGTCGAAGCTAAATATTCTTCGATGAGCCTTCCCTCATGTTCTGAGGGGGTGGACGTCACTGTCTTGAAAAGATCTCGTTCGACGTCGCTCATGCGATTGTTGATGGCCTCGTTCGCCCAGCCGATCCGCACGCGCTCGCCACGACACCAGCGCGACTTCAGCGCCTCGAACCAGGGATCAGCCTCTGCGTTGCTGGCTTGGATTTGCGAACGCCAGCTCACCTCTATGGGCGGCAACGCTTTGCGGCTTCTGTCACCCAAGGGCCGAAGCGTCAGGGCCTCGCCATTTCTGATTTCACTGGGGCGCGCAGACAGCGAGGGCATAGAGCTTAGTTGCAGCGCGGTAAGCGCCGTCTGAACGATGCCCCGAGCGTGGTAGAAGAGCGATTGGGGATCCCCGTATCCTGGGCCTACCAAGTTTGAGTTGAACACCGGCGAATACTGCTTAGGACGGCGCAGCAAAAAGCCGGTATTTCGGAAGGCGTTCGGCTTGGGCGCACGCACGTAGGAGCGCCTGTAAGCATCGAACAGTGTTTCATCGCCTGTCACGAGAACGACCCGTTGAGTGTCCTCATTGAGGGTTGTCGAGTACCACTCGACCATCGCAAGCGACTGACAATCGCGCCAGGCTGTGCTGTCTTTGCGGCGCGGATGACGGACGATCTTCAAGTGCTCGCGAAGTTCGATTTCGTCTTGTAGCGCGTCCCACCATTCTTCGGCTCGGGCCAGTATCTTGGCCTCGTCTCGCGCACCAGGGCGCTGGCGGTTCACGATGCCTTTGAGCCTACCTTGGATCTCGGGGGACACGATGCGTTGCAACTGCTGCAGCGGTTCGTAGACTTCGTCTTCCCCTAGAACGAGCGCCATCTCCCGCGTGCGGGCGAAAGTGGCAAGAGAATCTTCGCTCAACCCTTTAAGGTCATCAAGGTCATTGGCGACAAACTTGTCGCGGTAGGTCTGCTGACGCCAATTCGAACCCGGCGGTGCGCCCTGATTTTGGCGGAAGTAGTCTAGTTTTTTTTGAACCGTGGGCGAACCTGCCTGTATGAGCGCCACATCGGCAGCCTCTGTCACGAGTTCGCTTAAGCGGTCCAACAATTCTTCGCGATGCCAGGGCGTCAGATATATCTCTTTCTTGGACGGATCCTGCCCGGGTAGTGCGCCGGAGAAGAGGTATTCTGCTGTCGCCAACGCTGACTGAATTGTGAGCGACCGCAGATGCCGTGGTTCGGTGCCAGTCGGCGTGCTTGACTGTTCTTGGCCGCTTGGCGCGCCGGCAAAGAAGATGCGGCAATAGCGTCGGAACGCCTTTGGAAAAACAAAGAGCTCGAAAATGTTTTCGTCGAAAACATAAATGATCTCACCACCATCGGCGAACCTTCTGTCGCTTTCGTGCCGCTCGATATCGAGAGACAGGTCAAAGAGCGCCGAAATCTCTGGGGGATGGGTTGTGCTCATTCGGGGCGCTTCCTGGAGGGAGGCGGCCCGGTTGTGATGAGTTCACTCTGGAGTTCGGTTTGCATGGCCGCAAGCGACCAATTGATGTCGGCTATGCTGCTGACGTTGGTGGGGTGGGAGCGGGCTTTGATGTTGACCTGCGCGCGGTGAAGGTCTTTGTCGCTCGCAAGCGAAAAGCCATTTGCCGCGAGGAAGGGAGCAATGGGCGCAACGTAGGAAAAACTGCCAAGGCCGCCGATGAGGATACCTAACAACGCCCCGTCTGCAAGCACCACCGGCGCGCCCGAGTCTCCCGCAAATGAGAATTTTTCTTCGTCCTCAGCCTCGATTTCAACGGCGCGCGAAAGCAAGAGCGGCTCGTTACTTGTTGGATGGCGATATCGAGGGGAGGCCTCTGTGGAGACAACTCTGCCTTTGCTGCGCTTCGAACCGTCAATCACCAGTAGGCATGTAGCGTCGTAACACGCCAGATCGGTCACGACGTCTTTGAAGAACGGCGCCGCCTCGTATTTCGCGCCGTCGTCGCGAGGTAGGATCGGGAACGCGGTGATCTCGGCTTCGGCTTCTTCTGACTTGCGCGAAGGCAGTTCGTAGCGGGCGATAACGAACTGGTTGGAGTCGAGTGCGTGCCCCTTCAGTTCGACGGTTGGTGCTTCGTTTTCCTTATCGCGCCGCAAACGCTCAAGAACGTGGCGGGCGGTGACGCCGTAAATCTTTCCGTCCCTGTCTTTCACGTACACACCGAGGCGCCCGCGCGAACCCCCGGCGATTTGACCGCCGTGGCGAAGATTTTCAGTGCGCAATGAAAGCGATTCCTGCTTGCTCTGTTGGTGGATGGGCGGCTTATCGCTGGGCGCATCTTCGTCCCACTTCTCGAGGGGAAATCCAAAAACCGTGTCGGGGATCCGCTCTAAGTAAGCGCGATTGGCGGCCGCGACTTTGCGATTGGGGCTTTCGATGAGACGTTTCCTATAGCTCACGCGGAATTTGTGGCGATGGATTCCAACGCTTGCGTTGATGGGATCCAGCAAGTCCTTCAGGTGATGTCGAATCTTGGGAAGGCGAAGATTGAGATGGACGCTGTAAAGTGGATCGGATTTCGGCGGCGGCCATTCGAGCAATTTGTTTTCCGCTTTTTGCCAATAAGGCGCGTCAAGATTTGCGGCCTCAAGACGTTGCTGGCGCATGAGCGCGGCCGCAGCGCCGGGCACTTTGTGCAGCAGCGCGCCGAAGTTGGGAGCTGCTCCATGTCGGACGACGATCGTTCCTGCCATCGGTACGATCTTTGCGGGGTCTATTGGGGCGCCAGGGGCGGCGGGCACCGGCGACAAGTTCCCTGAGGTCGGCGTATCGGCCTTTAGGTCGCCTGGGTAGTGCTCGATGACGCCGAGTGATGCGGCATGGGCGTAGAGCAGCTTGTGGATCGGCGCGCAATTGGGCGAATACGGATGCTCCTCCTTACAAGCCAATTGAACGAGCCCTTGGATGCGCAGGATTGAGCTATCCAAGGCATCAAGAACATTCCTAGGCAGTTCGCGTATGCTTTGCTCGTAAACTGCGCGTAGCGCCGGCGAGCCAAGTTCCAGCTGACGTTCGAAATCTTTGGCGTCAGCAATCTCGTCTTCGACCCGCGCGATTTCGCTCGCGAAAGACCACTTGTCTTCCCGGAGCGCATTCATCGTGTTGATAATGAGGCGACCGTCTTTGAAGTCGTTATGCGCGATGCGAAGCGCGTCGATCATGCCGCCGTCGCCGCATCCGCTCACGATGAATGTGACCTCCGGGTCCTCGCGAAGCGTGTCGAGATTGTCGTTTGACCAGTACGGCGTCATGTGAAGCGCAGTCTGGGGCATTTTCTCATCAGCGAAACCGGTCGTAACCAGCACGATGTCATAGCTCGCTCGAAACGCAGCCTCTAACGCATAGGCGGGAATAGGTTTCACCACGGCGGTCTTTGCCGCGTCGTTGTCGCGCACTTCTTTGACCGTGCGGCTTGTGACGATATTGATGTTGCCGCGTTTGCGCCAAAACTCCCACTCGTCGTACAGGACCGCGATCAAGTCGCTGCAAACGTCGGCGTGCCAATCGAAATAGGGAACGCTGGTGGTGCCGTCGTAACTAAAGCTCGCGCTCGGCCAGAGATTAATGGTTGGATGGATGTAGCGATGGCGCGCAGACGCCTGACGGCGCAGCACTTTACGCCGGGACTCAAACAGTGTGACGGTGTGTCCAAGATTGGCAAGCGTTACACTGGCCATCACCCCAGTAATGCCTCCGCCGACTACTGCGACATTGGCCCCCGTCGCCGGGAGTCTGTTGCGATGACGAAGCGCCCAAATGAGGTTTAGAATGCGGTGCTGCTGCGACGCAAAATTGACCCGTCGCGCCAACGGTCCCAGAAAAAAGGCGCGCTTTAGGGGCGCTACTGACGCGGATCGTATCACGTCATCGGCGATCTGATCGTCCATTCCGCCCGCCCCCGGGGGAGAAATTCTTGGCCAAAGCGCCTTTCCACCAAGCAGGCGGTGATGTCGCAGTCGCTCCCCGATTCACTTAAGGTTGCAGGATTTTGCGCCGAGATCAACGCGCTCAGGCAAAGGCAGTGAGCGCAAGCGACCGGTCCCTAAAGGGGCGCGTTGTGCAGTGCACAAGGATAGGCGGCAATTAGGCCGGCTCGCGGTCGCGAACGAAGCAGTCCTGGGGTGGTTCCGATCTTTGTTTGGAACGCTGAGCGTGCCTTCGTTGATGCCGTCGTTGATGCCTGTGTTGAAGCCGGAGAAGCACCAGTTAAGCGGTTCTTAAGTCGTAAACGCGACATTAGCGACGTCCCTTCGGAGACGCCACCACCATACCCAACGCCTTTGAGCGGGCCCCAAAGGGGCCCGCTCGTTTTCTCATCCAACGCCATGGTGTTCGGCGGGACGCAACTCATTCAGAAGGGATCGTGGAGGCGAGGGCGTGCGGGCGGGCGGTCCTCACACCCGTGGCGGCGTTAAGATTTGATTCCGGAATCGGATCCATTTTCGATCATCGAGGCTGGCGAGGCCTCGTCGATAGCGGAGCAGGTCATGGCGAAGAAAGCCAAGAAGGCTAAAGCCGCGCCGAAGCCAAAGGCGAAGGCAAAGGCGAAGGCAAAGAAGAAATAAGAGGCGTCCCCACGCTGATTATAGAGAGCGCCGCGGGCGGGAGCCGAATCCCTGTCCGCGGCGCAATCATTTTGCCACGCTCTTGAATTTCAGCGCATGCGCTCAACTGCTCGCTTGCGCGCTGTGGCTTCGATTCCTCGCGGGCGGCGCGCTTGCTAACGGCAGCTGCGCCGCGGTCCAGGTCCGCGCGGCTGACGGTCCGGGCGTATCGGTTGCCGGAGCTAACACGTCCGCGCTCTCCCGCCCGGCCTGGCGGCTCTCCAGCGATGCTCACACACGCCCACGGGCCGCAGCGGCTCTGTCATCGCGCGGCTGTCGCCGGTGCGCTTAGCCTTTCCCAATGCTTGATCCGGGTTCGAATGTCCCCTCTGCTCGACAGATCACAGAGCGCGGCCTTGCGCGAACAACGGCCGGAAGATCGGCCGGAAAATCGGCCAAAAGACCGGCCAACAGATCGGCCGGCGGGCCAAAAATCAGTACAAAGCACTATAAAAACAGGATAAAGTAACGAAGCTGACCTAATTTTGGTTCTCCAAAAGATCGGCCAAAGCATGACCTTGATGGAAGCTGTCGACCGGATCGAACCGGCTCGCCTGGAGGATCCCACGGGCGAGATTGCCGATGTTGTGGCCGATCTCAAGGCGGCAGCGGCGGTGCTCGGGAGCGCCTTGCATCCGAAGACGGCGGCGAACCTCGCCGACCTCGTGCGGATCATGAACACCTTCTACTCCAATCTGATTGAAGGCCACGACACCCGTCCGCGGGATATCGAGCGCGCGCTCGCGGGTGAGTTGGATGCTGATGAAGGGCGCCGCAACTTACAGCTTGAGGCGGCCGCACACGTGCGCGTGCAAAGCGAGATCGACGCCATGGCGCGCGAAGGGCGGCTCGATGAACCGGCGGCTGCGACCTTCGTCGCGTGGCTCCATCGCGAGTTCTATAAGGACGCGCCCAAAGCGATGCTGAAGATCGAGGGCGCGGGTCGGAGTTTCTTGATGGCGCCGGGCGAATGGCGAAATGCGCCCGAGCACGATGTCGTCGTTGGCCGCCACGTGCCGCCGCCGAGCGATCGCGTCAGCGATTTCATGGCGCACTTCGAGCGGCGTTTCGTCATGGCGAGTCTGGGTGCTGCGGGAAAGGTGATGGCGATCCCAGCGGCCCATCACCGGCTCAACTTCATCCATCCATTTCCCGATGGAAACGGCCGCGTCAGCCGGCTGATGAGCCATGCGATGGCGCACAAGGCGGGCATAGGCGCGCATGGTCTTTGGTCGGTGTCTCGCGGATTGGCGCGCGGCTTGGAAAGCCGCGGCGATTACAAGCGCATGATGGATCATGCCGACATGCCGCGTCAGGGCGATCTCGACGGTCGTGGCAATCTCTCGGAGCGGGCGCTCGCCGAATTCATTCTCTGGTTTCTGAAAGTCTGTCTCGATCAGGTGACCTTCATGTCGAGTCTGTTTGAGCTTGATGTCTTGTCGAAGCGTCTCCGCCGCCTGGTTGAGATGGATCTCAATTTGCGCCCAGAGGCGGCGCGCCTATTGGAAGAAGCGCTGATGCGCGGCGAGTTCGATCGCGGTGAGGCGGCGCGCATCACCGGTCAGCCGGAACGAACAGCGCGACGCATTTTGAACGATGTGGTGACTAGAGGACTCTTGGCGTCCGATACGCCCAAGGGTCCTGTGTCGCTTCGTTTTCCGGCGTCAGCCCTCGAAGTGCTGTTTCCGCGTCTCTATCCTGAGACGTGACCAGAGGATGTGCGAGGCGGCCGCGGGTGACCTTGGCCGGGCGCAGATTCAATCAGCCACGCAGACGCAATTGGCGCGCGAGGTGGCGGGGTGACGCCCTCAACCACGCAGAGCGCTCCAATTCGCTATTCCAGCGGCCCCAGCCCTGGACCTACTCGTCGCTCTTGGAGTGCTGAGCGAGACCAGACGCCTCGAACATTTCCAAAGCCTCGGTGCAAGCCGCGAGCGCACGCGCGAGATAACGCGGCACGCTGTGACGTGAGCACCCAAGCCGTTTGGCGATCTCTTCGTGGCTAAGCCCGCCCATCTTGGCCATCAGAAGCGCCGAGCGCTCACGCTCCGGCAGATTGAGCACCACCCCCATCATGAAGGCAAAGCGCTCGCCCTCGATGATCATCTCTTCCGGCGAGAGGTCAGAGGAACGCGCCTCCAAGCCCTCAGGCGCAAACCCAACCGGCGCGCGATCCTGACGGCGCACCTCATCGATGGCCAAGTTCCGTGCAAGTTGTGCAAGATAGGCCTTGGGGTCTTTCATCTCGTCTCCGTCAAGTTCTGACATTTTGGCAAAGGCGGCTTGGACGACGTCCTCAGGTTCCACGCGTCCCCGAAAGCGCCGGAGCCGCCGCATGAGGCGAGGGGCCTCAGAAGCAAACAAACGGGCAAGATCAGCGGGCTTCATCAAACACCCTGCGAAGTTCAACCAGCCGGGAAACAAGCTGATCCAGCTCATCGACATGGAAGCTCTCGATCGGCCCCAGAGGATCAGGCAGAGCGCTCGCGCTGTAGACAATGGCGCCCCATATGAAGTCGCCCTCAGAGATCATCGTTGCGATGGCGGTGTGATCTCCCGGCGTGGCGTGCTCAACGGAGCGAACGACCACAAGACGATTTTGAGAGATCTGCAGCGCCAAGTCGGTAGCATGTCCGGTGTCCGGCACACGCGCGAGAATGGTCGCACCATTCGTGGCGAGATTTGCTGCAACGACAGATTCCACACTGGCGCTCAAGTCTTCGTGCTCCTGCGAAACGAACGCTGAAAATACTATAGGGACTATAGTCCCTGGTGACTATAGTCGTTGTCTCGTTCAGTCTCGCGATGGATTGGCGGGCCATCGTTGGCGGCAACGTGCTGAAGCTAAGAAAGCGCCGTGGGCTGAGCCAAGAGGAGCTTGCCGGCGACGCTGAAATCGACGTGACCTACCTGCGAGGTATCGAGCGTGGGCGTCGAAATCCCAGTCTCATGGTCATGGTGCGTTTGGCCGATTGCCTGGGCGTTCATCCCGCGAAACTGATGCAGGATTGAACGTCTGCGGCGGGGCATTTTCGGAACCCAGCGAGCGTGCGAAGCGCCGCAACAACGGACGTTCAGTTCCAGGGCGTAGAGTGACCGTCCGGCGTGAAAGGGCAAACAAAGCGAGTTGGGTTGGGAGCGGCATTCCGGTTCGTCCGATGATGGAATGGACGGAGGGACACCCAGTTTGAACACGTTAGCTTTGGACCGTCACAACTCGGACGCGGCTAGGCGATCAGTCCCAGCGTATAGGCCCTCGAAGCGACGCCACTGAATAGTGGCGCCTTCTCTTCGGGGCTTGCGCCTGCCACGCAGCGCTTGAACGGGGCGGCGCAGATCGGGCAAAGTTGTCAGGTCGACGACGTCTTCAACGTAGTCTTGAGCCGGCGATTGAAAGCCGGTTGTGTCGTCGCCCCGACATTCGCAGACATCCATTCACACACATCGAGGACGTAAAAAGAACACACGGAAGGCGACAACCGAAATAAATGGTGCCCGCTTTTTTCGATGGGATTCATGGGGTTAGAGGGCGCACGATCTCGCAGCCATCGACCCGGAAGGACAATGGCGTGAGCCGGCGCGCTTCCGTGATTTCCTTGCGCACCAATATGAAGGGGGCGTCTCGCACCCGGATGTGTGGCGGACCGTTCAGGACGATCTTCCCGCGCTTGATGCATCACTAGTTAAACTGGAGCCGCTCGTGGGCGGCCCGTGGATTCCACCCGAATAGTTGAAGTCATGCTGAAGAACTTGAACGCTGCCATTCACGCGGCTCAAACCATTCTGCACACGCGCGGCAAGCACGACGCGCGCGAAGTGCTGCTCGCTGCCGAACCCGAGTGCGAGAAAACCGGCCGCGACAACTGGAACGGCGGCACTGACGTTTACACGCTTTGGCTGCGCATCGATCCGACGGAGTATGCCAAGCGTGATGGTCGCCATGACGAGCTACAAGCGGACATCGAAGCCGCGCTGAAGCCGATCATTGAGCAGGAAACCAGCGACTGGTTCACCGTGCGCATAGCGCCGAACGTGACGCGCCTCGCTGGCATTCCGCTCACGCCGCAGCCAATCATCAGAGATGTGCGAGACAACATCGCGATCGCACTGACCGAGGCGGAGCATAGTTACAACGGCGACTTAAAACACGCCGAGTTTCTGAGCCGTCTCTATGACTTGAAGCAGATGAAGTCGACGGACAACCGCTATTCTTCCGCTTACGGAGACATCGCCACGCATTGCGACGCCTTCAGCGACTGGGATCGCAATTGGGTGTTCGATGACACGCGCTTCGCGTTGGCGACCGTCAGCGATGATGAGTATTTGAAATTCCTCTGCGAAATGCTGCACCCGAAGGTGAGGCGCGACCGCAGCGAGGCCTCGGCCGTAGCTGCCGTGATCAACAAAGAACTTCAACATGTAGGCTGGAAGCTTGCTGAAGTGACGGGCGGCGCGTCGCGCGGACGCTACGCGGCCGGGCCCGCTTCGCGCTCGCGCCTATCGACGCAACCCGTTCGCGCTGCGGCGGACTTCCTCGACGCCCGCTTCATGCAAGATCAACTCAGCCGCGCAGAGAGCGCCGTGCAGAACGATCCGGCGCTTGCCATCGGCACCGCGAAGGAATTGGTCGAGACGTGCTGCAAGACAATGCTTGGGAAACTCAGCATAGAGATTCCGGAGGGGATTGAGCTGCCGCGCATGGCGAACATGTTGCTGGAAGAGCTTGAGTTGCTACCGCGCACGGTCGACGCCGCCGACAAAGGTGCGGACGCGTTGCGTGCGTTGCTCGGCAATTTCGCGAACATCCCGCATCGGCTGGCCGAACTTCGCAATCTCTACGGCACGGGCCACGGCAAAGACGGAAAATTCCAGGGTCTTGAGCCTCACCACGCTCAGCTCGCGGTCGAATCCGCGCAAGCGTTCATCAACTTTGTGGTGGCTGCGTTCCGGCGACGTGAACAGAGCCATAAACTCAGCGGTGCGGCATGAGTAGCGGTCCACCGAACTCGCTGCGCACAGCGCTGCCACGTCTCAACGACCGTATGTCGGCAGTTGAAAACATCGCTCGTATCGAGGCGTTGAAGGACGAGTTTGCCCACACGATTACGCTTGTCGAACTTGGCGAGGGCACCTGTGGTACATTCGCTTTCGATCTATGGAACGACGCCGACTATGCCCTCGTCGCGCTAAAATTCAACGTATTCGCCGGAAAGCAATTCTTTGCGTGGGTAGCGACGCGGCTAGAGCCGATACTATCGCCGGAGCCTGGCGCACTCGTGATGTATTGGTGCGGCAGCGAGCCGATGCACGTTGGCCTCATTACTGCAGGCGACACGCTGGACCAAGCGCGCGTGCGTTCGAAGTGGGGATTGATGCCGATCTACGACCACGGCCTGTTCGAAGTATCGATCGATTATGGCGATGACCCGCAGTTCTTTCGGCTGCCGGATGCCGACGGCATCAAGAAGCTGTTTCTTGAGTTCGCCGAATCCCTCGTCGGCATCATGACACTCGATCTGTTGCTTCACGGACCGATGGACATCATGCAGCTCACGCTCGACGAGTTCCTGGCGGCGCCGCCAAGCGCAACGGCTGCGCCGTCGCTTCTGGATTTCTATTCTGCGATCGCGACACCGTTCGCCGGCGAAGTCGGACCTCTCATCCGAACGCTTTCGAATGGCTACGCCTTACATGAGGTGAGAGGCCAACCGTGGGACGTTCTGTTGCTGGACAACGGCAGCATTGTCGGTGCCTACGTCGGTGAACTTCTTGCCGTCGACGACGCATACCAGCGAAAGGGCTTCACCGTCCCGCTTGTTCTCGCTGCCGTTGATCGCAGGCCACTTCCGCGCAGCCGAAAGCTAGTGGCGGGTGGTCGCGCGGCGCTCACGAAGGCGTGGCGCGTGGCACACGGCTTCGCTAAAAATCCGTGGCCGTGACGAGCGATCACATTTTTGACGTGTAGTCCTCTGCATCGGGAGTCGGCTCTGATTTCGGCGCAGGGTCAGTCCACGCGTGATATTGAACGACGTAGGGCAGGGTGGCGAAGGTGACGTGTTGAACGAGATGTACTTCGATCGCCGTCATATCGATCCGTAGCGTGGGCGTCCGGCTGTCATCGTCGTAGCGCCAAGGAGGGGAGGCGTCGTCGTCGTCAAAGTCGAACGGCACGGGGCGGATCTTCTTCGGTTCGGGCGCCCGCGTGTGCTCCCAGATTGAATATTCGATCTCCCAGCCGTCCTCGGTGCTCTGACCCGTGCTTGCTGTCGTCTTCGTTCGGGGCGCCAATTTCCTCCGCTCCACGCGCGCCGCCTTGTAAAAGAGGACTACGTTGAAAGCATTCTCGACGACCTGGACCGAGGGATAAATTATGCCATCGATGTTGAGTTCAGATGCGGCCAAGAACTCTGCCACGGCTTGCGTGGCGAGATAGTCAAGCGCTTCGTCGCCTGGCATGACCGCGCGCGTTAGGCGCGCTCGAAGCGTCTGTAAGAACTTGGTGCGTTCAAGTCGTTCGTTCCAGGATGGATCGAAGATTGAACCGGCCTCGCTCGCGATGTCGGCCAGCGCGTTCAAGTCAAGCAAGCGCAACGGCCGAATGATGTCGAAGCGCCCGACCGCAACTTGCGCGCCGACGGGCGGGCGCACCTCGGCGAGCGCTACGAGCTGCTGGTTGGCTCCGTAGAACACTGAAATGCCGTGCGCGTTCATTCTGCCAGCCATGGCGACATTCGATGGCGGGCTACCAAGCGCATCCGACGCCTCGGTCAATGCCTTCTCGATGAGTTCATCGGATTGGAATGCGCGGGCGCGGAATAGATGCGCTAGAGCTGTATCGGGGCCCGCGGCGACGATGATCGGCTTGCCAGAAGTGGTCGTCAGCTTATCGACATTGTCGAAGATTTGCCCGAGATGCGACGTGGCCTGCTTGTTGAAGAAGCGTGCTTGCGTCTTCAAAGACTCTTGGAATTCGTGCCAATCTTCCTGCCAACGCCGGTCATTAGTGCCGCGTTCTTCATAGTGAGAGTCTTCGGCGAACTCAGTTTCCTCGCCCATCGCGTCATGATCGAGATTGGCGTGACGATCTGCGAGAATTGCTTGCACCCACTCGGCCGCATCTTGCGGAATATCCGCCGCGCTCTGAATCGCTTCTACGACCGGTTCACCATGACGTTCCCAGTCGTAGTTAGACTCCCGGTCGGATAGCATCATGTATTCCATCGACGTCGGCTGATCGCTGGTACGATCGTAGTGCTGCTCGAAAGCGCCCTCGACCGCATTCGCGAGCTGGCGGAGCGACCAAGCCTGGCCTTCATTGCCACAGAATTCGCAGGTCGCCGTCTTCCCTTGTTTTTCGATCTGAGCACGAAGGTAGTCTTCACCCACGCATGCTGCGCAAATGAAAAGCGTGTCCTCGATTTCGGGTTCGTCGGCTGCGTCAGTCACTTCGCGTCGCTCGCCTGCAATCAGCTAACAAAGCGTATCGCTTAGCCTTCGAAGATTCCACCTTGCACGATGGCGTCGCTCTGGCACGCTGGGCTGTCCAACGCGAACAGAACGTAACGACATCGACACGACCAGACCCGTGCCCGATCAGGGATTTCTTCATTGCGGAGCTGATCGACCACGCACCTAAAGACCACACCGATATGATGGTGCGGCCATTCTTCTCCATCGCGAAGCGCAAGCGCTTGAAGGCGATTGAGTACGAGGGATGTTTCGTCCGTGGGTCGCAGGACTGGCGATCTTCGATGGCTTCCAGTTAGTGCTTGGGTCGCGAACGTGATCGTGCCGCAGCCGGTGTGCGCGTCGCGCACGACGATATGGACATCCGTGTTTAGTGCCGATCGAAATCGCTCGCATCGAATCCATACGCTTGTTTCGACGGCAGATTGAATTCCTAAAACCGCAAACCTTGATGGGGAAATCGAAACTCCTATCTGTGATCAAACCCGCGATTGTTCTGTTTCTGTTCAGGATGGCGTAGGGTCAAGACCGAGTCGGATGCGGGGTTTCCGTGAAGTGGGATGAGCAAGCAGAGTGGTTCTTGAGGCTGGGCCTCGACTTCTTCAAAGTCTGGGTCGGTCGCCCGGGGCCGCGTTTCGCGATCGCGCTGCTCGTTCTGGGTGCCGCGTTGATCCGTGTCGACATTGTCACCTGGATTGTCGGCTACATCGATCCCGCGCTGGCCGTCACGCTTGGCGGCGTTACGCAATGGAACGTCCTCGCATGCGTGGTGTGCGCTGGCCTCGCAACCTTCGTCATTTATCTCGACTACCGCGCTTACTCGCCTGCGCGAACGAAAACCCCGCCGCTCATCGCCGTACGTCATCGCTCATTCGATGGCGCGCCTCATAGGCTCGCGGCGGCCGATCTGCCGCGTGAATATCGCGAAGCTGAGATCTTGCATGAGGAGATCGATCAAACGTCGTTCTACGCGAGCGGCGTGCTCACCGATCCGGCTGCCGCGTTAAAGGTTCAAGCGGACCTCGCCACGCGGCTGCGCACGCACATGATGGCCCACGCCGGCAGCCGCGTCGCTTATTACGGCAAAGCGCATATCCCATTCGTGTTCGCCGCCGGTTACGCCGCACAAGCAGACGCGCCGGTTCAGTTCTTCGAATTGAAACGCGGCGCCGACGCCGGATGGCGCGCGATCCAAAGCGGGTGGGGCGAGGACCTGCCGATGACGGAGGATCGCAAGGCCTACGCGAACGGCGACGACGCCACGATCCGCATCTCAGTGAGCTATGAGGTCGGCGACGCCGATGTCGTGGAGCGCATCAAAGATCGCCATTCGGACGTGCATATCCGTGTCGCGCAGCCGCGGATCGACTGCATCACGCATTCCGCCCAGATCGACGCTATCGCACAGACGTTCCGCGCCGAGCTGGACAAGCTCACCGCCGTGAATCCGCCGCCAAAGCGCATCCATCTCTTCATCGCGGCGCCGATGAGCGTCGTGTTTGCTTTAGGCCGAGCACTAAGCCCGACGATCCATGCGCCGGTGTTCATCCATAATTTCAGTCAGGCATCCACCCCGCGTTACGCCTGGGCGGTGCAGGTCAATGGCGTTTCCGAGCCGATCGTGACGGTGGCGCCGGTTTCGAGCGAGGAGGCGGCGCGTGTTTAATCTGCATAACGAGCTGATGGCGTTCTATGAGGCGCACGTGCGCCTCGGGAAGGTGCGTTCGGACGAACTCGCCACCTTCCGTAACAACAGCCTTACGCGCCTCAACAGTGGCCTCGATAAGCTCGGTGAGAAGAACAAGCGCACCTACGCGTACCCTGACGACTTAAAAAACCAGGGCGGATACGCGATGAAGACGCTCAACCAGGCGCGCGGCAACGACTACGACATCGATGTCGGCTTGCTCTTCTACGCTGAGGATCTGCCGTCGTCGCCGAAGAGCGCGCGGGAGCGCATTCGCGACGCGTTCAAAGAAACCGGCGGCCAGTTCAAGGAAGACCCGCAGGCGCGGAAGAACGCCGTGACAATCTGGTATTCGACCGGCCAGCATCTCGACTTCGCAATCTATCGCTATGTCGATGACGGCTTCGGCAACGAGACGATCGAGCACGCTAGCGGCGACGCTTGGATCAAGCGCGATCCGGACGCCATGAAGAAATGGTTCGATAAGCGCGTGACGGACCGTTCGCCGAAGGCAGCGAACGGTGCGACAGTGAAGGATGAGCAGCTTCGTCGCATCGTGCGCCACGTCAAATACTTCGCGAAGTCGCGAGCAGGGTGGCGCATGCCCGGCGGGATGATCCTGACCGCGCTGGTTGACGAATGCTATGTGGCGAACGCGCACTATGATGATGAAGCTCTGGCCCGGACGCTCTATGCGATCCAAAACCGGTTAGCCGCGAACATGATTGTTCGTAGCCCGATCGACGGCTCGAACCTGACCGAGGCTGAGAAACGCCAGACCGAGATCAGCAATTTTGCGGCGGAGTTGACCACGCTCGTAAATGGGCTTGGGGTCCTCTGGCGCGAGGACTGCACGCGCGCCCAGGCGCGCAACGCCTGGCGTCAGCTCTTCAATCACGACTACTGGAACGCTGCGAATGACACGGCTGCGAAATCGCTCTTGGGCGCCGCTTCGGCCGCACCGACGGGTAGCTTCTCATTTCCCGATCACGAACGTGCGCCAAGCCGGCCACAAGGCTTCGGTTCTAAGCCACCAGGATTCGGCTGATGTGGTTTCTTGAGCGCGCGCCGCGCTTCCTGAAGGAACGTGCCGATATCAGCGAGCTTGAACAGCGGGCTGACTGGCTGCGCAATGTCGCGTGGCGCGTCGCCGAAGGGCTGCGGTTCGAGGTCGACTTCGAAGTGTTGCACGGTGACGACGTCTTCAAGCTCACGCTGACGTATCCTGAACTCTTTCCGAAAGCGCCGCCCTCCGTTCTCGTGCGCGAAGGCGGGCGTGTGTCTTCGCACCAGTGGGGCTCGGGCGGCGAACTGTGCCTCGAATATCGCCCTGACAATTGGGAAGAACACATCACCGGCGCGATGATGATCGAGAGCGCGCATCGCCTCATCGCGGATGAACGCCCGGACGTCGGAATCGGCGTTGTGCCGTCGGCGCACAACATGTCGCTTGGGCAGAAAGTTCGCGGCGACACCTACCGCTTTCTCATGCGGGCGACGTTGCGCGAACAGCTCAGCACGCTACCCAGCGGCGCCGCGATCCGCGCGCACATCAGCGAGCGGCGCGTTCGCGAGTCCAAAGACCGCAACTCTTACGTTGCCGTAGTCAACGGCCTCAGCATGCCTGGCGACGAAGAGCCGTGGTTCGATCTCGGCGTGCCTTTTCCAGATTGGTCACATTTCGGTTGGGTCGTCATCGTCGATGACATCACGGCCGTCCCTGCGTTCCCGGATGGTGTTGCGCTCAAGGCATGGCTCGATGGTGCGGGTTTCAGCGCTGCGAGCGAAGCGTTCGCGAGCGACAAAGCTTTTGCGGCGCTGCTCATCGCCGACAAGACCAGCGCACGCTTCGCTTGGGTTTATCCGACGCCTGCGCCGGGCGTTGTAATCAGCTACACCGTCATCGATGAGGAACGGGCACAAAGCCGCCACCCCGCGTCGCATGCCGCGCTGAAAGAGAAGAGCGTTGGCATCATCGGCAGCGGCTCGCTCGGTACGAAGATCGCTATTTCACTCGCGCGCGCCGGGGTAGGGCGCATCCATCTCGTCGACGATGACATAATGATGCCCGGCAACCTCGTTCGCAACGACCTCGATTGGCAAGCGGTCGGTCATCACAAGAGCGCTGCCTTGCGGCGGCGGATCAAGGAAATCGCGCCCGAGTGCCACGTCACGGCGCAGCAAGTTGGCCTCGGCACGCAAGAAGCGTCAGGGACAATCTCAGCGCTGCTAGATCGCTTGGGTAAATTCGATCTCATCATCGATGCAACGGCGAGCGCGGTGGCGTTCAATTATTGCGCCGGCACGGCGCAGGCAAATGCCAAGCCGATGCTTTGGGCCGAGGTGTTCGCGGGAGGGATTGGTGGCTACATCGCGCGCGCGCGGCCGGATCTCGAACCGCCGCCAGCGGCGGCCCGGCGCCAAATCTTGGCGTGGTGTGAGGCGCAAGGGGTGGTCTGGACCGGCGTAGCGCGCGACTACGGCATCGCCGAAAACGATCAACCGGCGCTGATTGCCGATGATGCCGATGTCAGCGTTATCGCTGCGCACGCAACCCGCTTGGCATTGGACACGCTCGCAGACCCCGCCGACAGCAGATTTCCGTTCCCGGTCTATATGATCGGCCTCGCGGAAAAATGGCTTTTCAGCCAGCCTTTCGATACGCGCCCCGTCACTCTCGTCGTCGAACCTTGGACGAACGCCGCAGAGATCGATGTCGAGGCCATGAAGGAAGCCGTCAAAGTCGTATCCTCGCTCATTCCAAAGAACGAGGAGCCCGATGCGACTGAAACTGCCGCGTGATCAGGCCAATCGCTTAAAGTCGCTCTTGGGAAAAGCGCGCCACCGTGAAATCGGCGGTGTGCTCATGGGTGAGCAGATCGCCGTAGGATGTTTCCGCATCGTTGATTTTTCAGTCGACGAGCACACAGGCAGCGCTGCGCATTTCGTGCGCTCGCCTGAGGACCACAAAGCGGCGCTTGATGCTTTCTTTACAAGAACTGGTCGCGACTACGCCCGTTTCAACTATCTAGGCGAGTGGCATTCCCACCCGAGCTTTTCGACGCGCCCCAGCCGTGAGGACGTAAGCGCCATGACGGACTTGGTGACGGGTGAGCGCAGCATCGATTTCTCCGTGTTGCTCATTGCGCGCTTGCGCTTCTTGAGGCGGCTCGATGTTTCGTCTTTCGTCTTCTCGCGTCATGCGCCGCCGCAGCGCGCTACCGTCAACTGCGAATAGACGCTAGCCGCTGCAATCAACAAAGGCCAAGCTGGCGCGACAAGAATTACTGCTATGCGCTGGGCTAGTGTCCGCTTTCAGGTGCAAAACCTCGAATGTCGGCTGATGGGATTCTTCAGACTATTCCGACTCTGCAAGCCTGACAAATGCGACAAGCCCGATAAGCCCGGCAATGACGGCGCAGAGCGCCTGCCTCCAGAGTTCCGCTGAGCTGATTTAAGATGAGATAGCTCACCCGAACAGCGGGCGCGACAAATACGATGGCCAGCAAGATGCGCACCGCTGGGTGCGCGACGGCTGCGAAGAGCCAGCGCAGCAATCCGAACGTCACCGGCGCCGTCAGGACGAAGACGACGACGGCGCCGATCCATCCAGCGCCGGTGTCTAAGGCGCACCGCGCGGCGGCGAGCGCAATCAGGCAAGGAATAGGGTTACTTGGACTTGCAAACGGACTCCTCTGCATGGGAAAGCACTGGCCAGCGCTGTGTAAGCAAACCGGTGCGTTGCGTCAGGGAGATGAGGTTTGGCGCGCATCTTCGTCAGCTACAGGCGCAGCGATAGCAGCGGTCTGCCGGCCTCGACAGTGTATGCCGAACTGAAGCGCTTCTTCAGCGAAGACGAGATCTACCTTGATGTGTCGTCGAATACGCCGGGCGATCCGTGGCCGGACAGAATTCGCGATGGCGTAGCGAACTGTCTGGTACTGATAGCCGTCGTGGGTCCCCAGTACGCGACTGGCGACGGTCAAGAGAACCGTCTGTTGGACCCGGAGGACTGGGTACGCCGCGAGGTCACCAGTGCGCTTGAGCAGGGTAAAGCAGTGATACCGGTGCTTGCCGGCGCGAGCGAGTTTCCGGCGCTTCCTCCCGAAATGGCTATGCTGACTACCTTGCACTGGCTCAAGGCCGAGCAAGCGAAGTTTCCCGGCGATGAGCTTGCGCGCGCAGTGGTGAAGCATGCGCCAGAGCTTCGCGACGCGTTACGGGCGCCGCTCTCGTGGGAGCCCGAAATCTGGACTGAGCCGCGTCCGCTCGAACATCTCTACGGGCGCGAGAGCGACGTCATGCAGGTGTCCGATGCAGTGCTGCGGCGCGGCCGCCAAGTCGTACTTGTGCACGGTCCAGGGGGCATGGGCAAAACCTCAGTGGTCCTGGCTGCACTCGCGCGCGTGCGTGCGAAGGCGTCCTTCTCTCGGCTCTATCAAATCAATCTCGAGAACGGCCAGCCCGCCGGTGATGTGATCGAACGCCTCATCCGGCACTTCTCGCAGAACACGGTGAGCGCCCTGCCGGCAGGCGTCAGTGAGCGTATCGCCGTGCTGACGCGGCTGATGAGCGAACACCGCTGCATTGTCATTCTTGAAAATGCAGAGCGGGTACTCGCCTCTGAAGGCGGCGACGCGGGTTATCGCGAGTTGCTGCGAAATTTGTCCGGCCAGATCATTGGCAGCGTCGTGTTCGTAACCTCACGTGAGAAGCTTGAGGTGGCGCGCGATATTGAGCCCGGCGGCGAGCAGCACGAGTTGAGGCCGATCGGCGCTGATGCATGCCGCGCTTTGGTGCATGTGCGCGCTCCTGATCTCGCGGGCGAAGCGCATGAGTGGGAGGCGTTCGGTTCCGCTCACGGCGGCAATCCGCTTCATCTCAAGCTTGCCGCCGACGAAGCGCTGCGTCTGGGATTCTCAGCGGTGTCGCAATATCTCGCGAAGTTTCCTGTAGGCGCGCTCAAGGAACTGGTGTTGCGCCACACTCAAGCCCTCCGCGAGCGGGAGCGAATTATGCTGGCGACGCTCGCCGCAGCGCGGCGTCCACTACGCCGGGGAGAGGCGGCGGCGACTGCAGCAAAAGCCAGCGCTGACGATTACGATGACGCTCTTTCCGTACTGGTTCGGCGCTACCTCGCCGAAGTGCGTGAAGCCGGCGCGATCAGTCTTCAGCCTGCTGTTCAAGAGGAAGTGACGGCGCTCATGTCTGGTTGGGCGCTCGATGCCATTCAGTCGCGAACGCCTGGGATACTTGACCGCGTGCCGCTTATGGAGGTGCGCGCAGGCGAGCAGGTCGTCGAGGCGCAGCGGCGGATAAACGTCGGACGCATCGTCGAACGTGCGGAGTCAAGCACCGGTATGAGTCCACGCGCGCTTGGCGCTGCCGGAGAAGCAATGCTGGCGTCTCTGCGTGGGACCTCGTCGGGCTACGCGGCGGGAAATATCGTCAACATTCTGTGTGCGGTGCGGGGCGGCGATCTCAGTGACGCGGATTTCTCAGGGCTTGTACTTCGCGAGGTGCATTTACGAGATGCAGTGCTGCGTGGCGCCAGCCTTGTCGGCACGCACATCGAGGGCGCGGTGTTCGGCGACACTTTCGGTTCGATTTGGATGGTGGCGTTCTCCCCTGACGGCCGTTCGATTGCGTCGGCGGGCGTCACTGGTGAAATTCGTGTGTGGGATGCGCGTTCAGGGGAGGTGCGCACCGGCTTCGGACGGCACACCGGTTGGAGCTTTGGGCTTGCCTATTCGTCTGACGGCGCCTGGATCGCAAGTGCTGGCGGCGATCAGGACGTTAGGCTGTGGCGAACAGATACGCCCTCGGCGGGCGAGGTGCTCGGGGGACACACAAGCCGTGTTCGCGCAGTGGCGTTTCATCCCGCTGATCATTGGCTTGCGTCAGCCAGCGAAGATCACAGCGTGATCCGTTGGAAACGCGGCTTCACCTCCGCGCCGCAGCCGCTAGAGCTTTTTCGCCACGATGCGCGGCTCACGGCGCTTTGTTTCAGCGGCGATGGGCGCTGGCTCTTTGCGGCCGGCGGCAGCGGGAAGATCTGTATCTGGGACACACTGAGCGATACGTTGGCGCCGCCAATCGACACCGGTGGGACAGAGGTGCGTTCGATTGCGGCGAGCGGTGACGGATGCTGGCTCGCTTCTGTCGGTGATCGTGAGACTGCGAAGATTTGGCGTGTCGGTCAGTGGGACGCACCTGCGTTCGAGCTCAATGCGTCCGCCCCGCTCCGATCGGTGGCCGTGCGCGGCGGCGATATCCCGCTCGTGGCGCTTGGCGGAGACGACGGTGTCATCCGCGTGTGGTCTGGCGATGCGCCAGTGCCATCGCACAGTTGGAGCGCGCACGCTAATCTGGTGCGCTCGGTCGATATCAGTCCCGACGGCACGCAGATCGCAAGCGGAGGCGATGATCAGACTGTGCGTGTGTTCGGCGTTACCGGCGGCGGCGAGAGTGTCTTCAAAGGTTATCAGTGTGGCGCCCGAGCAGCCGCGTTTGCACCTGGTGGACGCTTACTTGCTAGCGGTCATGACGATGCGGTGATCAGGCTTTGGGATGCGCAAACAGGCCAAGTGCTCCGTCGGTTCAGCGGCCACAAGAGCCGAATTTGGTCGCTGGCGTGGAGCGGCGATGGCGAACGGCTCGCAAGCGGCAGTGAGGACGGCGCTGTAAGAGTATGGAGTGGCATCGAACGCGACAGACCCGAATGGACTCGGCCTGCCCACAGTTACCGCGTGTTTGCAGTGGCTGTGCGAGCGGGCGCTCCCGGCCGTGCGGATATTGTGGCGAGTGCCGGCGCCGACCGGACCATCAGATTTTGGTCGCTCCGCAGCGGCGCGCCGGCGGGCGGTGCGCTCACGACGCACGCCGACCGGGTGCGTGACATTACCTTCAGTTCTGGCGGTGAATTGCTCGCCAGCGGCGACGAGACGGGTCGCATCATCGTCTGGCGTGAAGAGGACGGTGAGTGGCGCGAGGGCTTCCAACTTCCGGGCCACGCAAAGGCTGTAACCTCACTCAAATTTGATCCAGCGGGCCGACTGCTTTACTCGGGAAGTGAAGACCGTTCGATGAGGGTATGGGATCTGGAACGTAGACGAGAGCTGTGCGTCAAAGAGAACGCCCACACGCGCCAGGTGCTGGCGTTGGATATAAGTCGAGACGGCAAACTCGTTGCAAGTGGCAGCGAGGACGGTTCGGTGGGGCTCTGGCGGGCTGACAATCTGCAGCCGCTGTTCTCTAACACGCTGCACTCTGACTGGGTGGAGAGCGTGTCGTTTTCAGGCGACGGACTCTGGTTGGCCTCCGCGAGCGACGACCAGGATGTGCACGTGACGGCGGTTGACGACGGCGCGCGTGTATCGACCCTGCGCGATTTGCCTCCCTATCACGGCCTGAGGATCAGTGGTCTGACCGGCATATCCGCCGATCAGAGAAGTGCGCTTGAGGCGCTTGGCGCGGTTAGGGAGTAGGCATGAGCGAAGTCGAAGGGTTTTCCGTGTTCTCGCGCCCCACCGCGCTAGGTGTGAGTTTCGATGTTCATTCTTACAGGGTTTGGCCGGGGCACAAACCTGCGGAAGGCGCCCCGCGTGAGCACGAGCCGGCGATTGTGTTTGCGCTCACCCTCGGAGACGTCGCCCATGACGACGTACTGGTTCGCGTGCACTCGCCGTGTCTCTTCGGCGAGTCCTTCGGCGTCAATTCCTGCGACTGCGGGGAGCAGCTTCGGATGTCGTTGGAGCAAGGGCGCTCGGAGGGCAATTTCCTTCTGGTCTATCTCGCAGATCAGGAAGGGCGCGGCCATGGACTCGAGAAGAAGATCGAAGTCATCGATCTCGAAGCCAATCAGGATCTCGAAATGCCGGAAGCGTTTCGGCGCAAGAAGTGGGATCTCGATCTAAGGCAGTATGCGGTTGCCGCTGAAGTAGTGCGACGGCATGTGGGCGATCATACGATCCGGCTTTTGACCAACAACCCAAAGAAGATCGAGGGGCTCAGATCGAACGGTGTCCGCATCGCCAAAGATGTGCGCCTGATCGTACCGGACCCAAATCCCGAATGTCTGCGCTATATGCGCAGCAAGAAGAGGGAGATGGGCCATCTATTCGGAGATCTTTGATGGCGCCCCTTAGTGAGCGTCTGCGCGCCGTCATTCCAGTCGTGCCTGACTTTCCCCAGGCCGGCGTGCCGTTTCTTGATATAACGCCCGTGTGCCGCGATCGCAGTCTCTTGCGGGAAGCTGCAGATGCTATGGCTATGCCGTTCAAGGCGGACCGAATCGACGTGGTTGTCGGCGTCGAGGCGCGCGGCTTCTGGTTCGCGCCGCTGATTGCCGCGTCACTGGATGCTGGTTTCGCCCCTGCGCGCAAACCCGGGAAACTTCCGCGGGCGGTCATAGAAGGCAGAGGCTCGGCTGCAGATGGCGCGTTCGTCGCCGGGCGCGCCGGCGCGGGGCCAGTCGCCACGTACGTGAAGGATTATGAGTTTGCCGTTCACGCCGATGCAGTGGCAGGCGCGCGCGTGCTGATCGTCGACGATCTCTTGGCCAAGGGCGCAAGCGCTGCGTGCGTTGCCGAACTCGTGAAGCGGGGCGGCGGCGAAGTTGTTGGCGTCACGGTTCTGATCGAGATCTCGGGTCTTGGGGGGCGCGAGCGCCTCTCGA
>Ga0268299_1001449_pt1 | contig 41472 bp, 40 predicted proteins | sample NOBtaG_FD_193484 | JGI IMG/M metagenome (GOLD analysis project Ga0268299, IMG submission 193484) | Activated sludge microbial communities from bioreactor in Nijmegen, Gelderland, Netherland - NOB reactor | ecosystem: Engineered > Bioreactor > Aerobic > Activated sludge | place: Netherlands... | reverse complement strand
GAAATTGCGTGGTCGCCGGATGGTCGCTATCTGGCGCGCGGTACACAAAGCGGCCTGTATCTGTGGGATATGACGAAGGAAGATCGCCCAATGATTCGCTTCGATGAGCATGTGCCGCCGTTCCGTCGCATCGCCTGGGCAACGGATAGCAAAAGCCTGTTCTCCGTCGATTACCGGGGTACAAATATTTATCATTGGGACATCGAAACGGGCTGTGTGATAGGTCGCATCGAAAATGCAGCCTGAAAAAGTTGACCCGCTGGCAGGCTAACCCGCTCCTCCGACCAGCATCGGGTCGAGAATCAATTCGCCGACGCCATTCTGATACAGCCACAAGCCGTTGGTCTGCCCACGAAAGCTGGGTTCACCGCCCAGCTTGCCCGTTAATTTGAAGCCGGATGCGAGGCCAATGCCATAAAGATTGCGAATCGGGACTCCTGCCGCATCCAACACGCGGCATTGTTCGTCCACCAGCGGCGGCGCACCTTCCCCCTGTACCATGAAGTCAATCGTTTCACCATTTGCAGCGCGAATCGGCACGGTATTGGAACGGTAGCCAAAGGCCGGAATAATGAGATCAGCCTCGTCCAGCAGCACTTTAATATCAACGCTGTTATTTTCGCTCGTTGAATCCAGCGCGATCAGGCGCACACGCGGTTCCGGTGGCGCAGCACCGATGCCCATAATCCGTTTCATGAGTTCGCGGCTGTCAAAACGCAGCCCCGCCAGCCGATAGAGGCGCTGCGTGATCGGGCAAAAATCGTCGTCGGTGAAATCGGTGTAGCCGTCCTCCAGCGCTGCCTCACGCGAAGGGTAAAAAATGCGAAACGGGTTGCGGTGCAAAATGGTGATATCGCCTTCGCCAAATTCCAATTTCGTCTTGTTCAGCAGCACCCAGGCTGAGGAAGTCGTGCTGTGGCTTGCACCGATGATGACGACTTTGCGCCCCTTCTCAAGCCGCCGTTCGATCTCGGCAGCGCCGTCCTGCCCAAGCACAAAGCCCGTCAGCAGCGTTTTGTGGGCATAGCGTTCCGCCAGATTCAGCCCCGGAATGATGTCTGCCTGGAGCGTTCGCTCGGCGGATTGACTTGCGCCCATCGCCATCACCAGAATGGTCGAAATTATTTCGAATGATTCGCCCTCGTCATCGATAAAACGGGTCACAAATCGACCATCGGGCAGAAGTTGAATATTTTGGGCTGCCACACCGGGGATAAACTGGCTGACGGGATGCGCGTCAACCGCGATGCGCAGCGATGCCCCCAATTCCGCCATAAAATCGCCCACAATTTTCAGCGGAACACAGCCGCCGCGATAGGAATCCATCGCCTGTTTCGCGGCAGAAGCAGCGACACGCTGGACAATCGGATCATGCTCATTTTCCAGACATTCCAGAAACGTGTTGCAGTAGGTATCCGAGTTGATGACATATTGACCAATCGCCCCGCGCCCCATATAAGCCATTCGATCCACGATACAAACGCCGCTATCCAGCAGTTCGCCAAGTTTTCCTTTTTGCATGGCGTTGACCAGCGGCCCCGTTCCGGCTGGCCCAGCGCCGAGAATCAACGTCTGGAAACTATTTTTGCCATTTTTGAAGTTCATTTTTTGCTTAAACCATTTTTGCTTTTATACCATAAACAAGGGGTTAAAACGGTATGTGCCGTCCAGCACCGACGCATAGAGCGATAGTCCTTGAATCGCGAAGGCCGTCACCCACACATTCACGTGTGGCATGACCGAACCATCGCTCAGACGCCCAAAATAAAAACCGCCGTTGACGCGCGAATCATCGGATTCAGCCTGATTGCGCAGAATCACCGTCACGAGGGTATCCAGTTTCGCTTTCAAGTCCAGCGTCAGACGCCCATCGCCGATGTGGATGGCAGCGAGACGTAAGCTCTGCGCCAGAATATCGACTCGCTCATTGTAGAGCGCTTCGCCGTTATGAAAATGGCGCGGAATGATGCCCTCCGGTGACTGCCACTTGAATAACCATTCCGTCGCTTTTGCCGAGGCATCTAAATAATCCTGGCGTTTTAAAACGCTGCCGACGACCCACAATCCCTCCGCCGAATAAGCATGGGGATGGCTGTTCGTGCCGCCTTCCGCCGGAAAGCTGACGAAGCGACCATCCGGCTGCTGAAAGGAGAGCGCGAAATCGCAGGCTTTCACAGCGGCATCGCGATATTTGGTATTCCCAGTCAGGTCAAAAAGATTGATGAGGCCGATGGCGACTTTGGTATGATAGCTGCCGGAACACAGTGACCACTCCTGATCAGATTCTAAAAATTCGTCCTTATCCACATCATAGACCGGGTAAAATGCGCCGTTGGGTTTTTGCACCTCGCGCACGATCCAATCGCCAACGGTGACTGCCGCCGCCAGATAGGGTGCAGCGCCCGTCGCCCGAAACACATTGACCAATCCGTTGATTATCACGCCACAGTCAAACGTAAAAATCTGGCTGAATTTGTAATCAAAGCGTGTCGATTGGATGGGGTAGAGGCAGCGGAAGCCGCCTTTCATTTGCTGCGCTGTCCGCACCAGCCAATCGCCCGCGCCGCGCGCACTGGTCAGGCAGCGTTCATCGCGCCTATCGTCGTATAGAGCGCACATCAGCGTTGTCAGGTAGCCTGTGATTTCGGAATAAACGTAAGGCATCGTCTCGGTTTCGCGATCATACCAGCAGACAAAACCCTGGTGATGCAGCGGATTTTCGCTCTGCACCTGAACGCCGGACATCAGCAGCCAATTCACCGCAGCATCAATTTGTGTTTTTACATTCGCTTTTTGAGAGGTCATCGGGCAATTTTTATCCTAAGCATTCTGGCGATGTCGCCGCACAGCATCTTCGATAACGGTGTCAAGCTGGCGACCAATCACAGGCCAGTCATAGCGATCTTCAATGAGCTTGCGTCCGGCACGACTCATACTTTCCCGCAGCGCCGGGTCGCGGAACAGGCGCACGATCACATCTGCCAGATCGCGCGGGCTGTCGGCTGTTAAAATTTCGACCCCTTCACGGGCATCAACGCCTATAGCTGCCCATTTGGTCGCCACGACAGGTGTACCCAGCGCCAGCGACTCGAATAATTTGATGCGTGTCCCGCCGCCGACCCGCTCTGGAATTACGCTCAACCAGCCCCCCTGCACAAATGGGCGCACATCGCTCAAGTAGCCGACATGCTTCGCGTTGGGGGAAGTAGGCAGTTCGGCGACACGTGTCCCCTCTAAGCGTCCTGCCATCGAGATGACAGCCTCCGGGCATTCCGACTGAATCAGCGGAAATACCTCGCCGAGAAAAAATTGCATCGCGTCAAAATTCACGTAATAGCTCAGAGCGCCTGTGTAAACCATCGTGTTTGGCTGCGGTGGGGCAAATGTGCCGCTGAGTCGGCTCAAATCCGCGCCGTTCGGGACAACAGCGATGCGCTCGTAGCCGGGGATAATTTTTTGGAGCGGAATAACTTCCGGTTCGGAGACAACAGTCACACGGTCATAGGTCTGCATCACCGAACGCATGTAATTCGACCATTTTGACCACATCAACTGCTTACGCATTTTTTTCAATGGGTTCGTGGCGCGTTTGACCTGTTCCAGAAAAATGCTGATTTCGACTTCTTCCAAAATTTTCGCCGCGCCCTGCAAGTCGCGGGTGTAGATGGGCATATCGATCTGACTGGCGATCACCGCGTCGAATGAGACCTGCTGAGCAAGCTGCTGAATGGTCTGGTGCATCTCGTGGCTAAAACTATCGACCAACGAGCGGGGAATCGTGCCGAAAAAACCCATCAGCGCTTTTAAACTGCTGGGGTTGAAGCCATGATAGGGGGTAACGCGCACCTCGCGACAGTGGGCGCGCATCGCTTCAATCCGTTCTTCGCTCACCGGGTCGTTGGCTTCGGTGAACGAGACAAAGTAAACCTCGTGGTGCTGCCCCAGATATTTGACGAGGTTATAGATGCGTATTTTTGAGCCGTTATTGGCTGGATAGGGGTACCAGCGTGACAGAAACAATAGACGCATAATATTCCTTTTTTAGAGATGGATGCTATCCTGATCGAACCGAGCGCAAAGACAGCGATAAGGGCGATTTCGCAACTTCTGTCCATCCGGGCGCATCCACAACGCCTTCATGAACCAGAATCGCGCGGATAATGTGCAAACTGGCGCTGCCGTCGCCATAGGGATTCGCGATGCTGGACATACGTTTATAATGATCGGCGTCATCCATCAGATGGATGACTTCGCGCACGATCATGTCGGTGTCGCAGCCCACCAGACGAGCCGCGCCTGCCGCCACAACTTCCTGCCGTTCCGTCACCTCGCGTAAAACCAACACGGGTTTATTCAGGCTCGGCGCTTCTTCCTGGATACCGCCGGAATCGGTCAGGATGAGGTACGAACGCGCCATCAGCTTGACCATAGATCGATAATTTAACGGGTCAATCAGCGCAATATTGGGGATATTCCCCAGGATGTTGTAAGCCGGAAGGCGCACATTGGGGTTGTAATGCACCGGAAAGACGAACACCACTTCATCGCGATAATGTTCGGCAAGCGTTTTCAGCGCCAGACAGATGTTATTGAATGGTTCGCCAAAATTTTCGCGCCTGTGCGACGTGACCAGAATCATGCGCTTGCCATCCAGGTTGAGTGGCACTTCATCCAGCGCTTCACCTCGGACACTGCGCTCGGTCATTAACAAGGCATCAATGACCGTATTGCCTGTCACGAAAACACGATTTTCCGGCAGATGTTCATGGAGGAGGTTGGCGCGCGTTTCCAGCGTGGGTGCAAAGTACAAATCGCTCATCAAATCGGTGATGCGGCGGTTCACTTCTTCAGGGAAAGGCTGGTGGCGGTCATGGGTGCGCAGTCCGGCTTCGATATGACCAATTTTGATGTTGTGATAAAAGGCGACCAGCCCCGCAACCATCGCCGAGGTGGTATCCCCCTGAACCAGCACCCAATCCGGCTTGGATTCTACCATCGCCCGATCCAACCCCATAATCAGGCTGGCAGTCAGCGAAGAAAGGGTCTGGTTGGGCTGCATCACGTTCAGGTCATAATCTGGCTTAATGTCAAAAACTTCCAAGACCTGATCGAGCATTTCACGATGCTGTCCGGTGACGCAAACGATAGACCGCAGCAAATGAGGGAAGGCTTCGATAGCCTTTACCAATGGGGACATCTTGATCGCTTCAGGCCGTGTTCCAATAATAATCATAATTGAAAGCATTGTTCATCATCCACAAAAAGCTATTTGTTTTCATCCACGAAAAGCGACTGTTTATCATCCACGAAAAGCGACTGTTTATCATCCACGATAAAGCGCTTTGCGATGTATTATAGAGTATTTCTGTATTACAACTTAAAGCATTCACCTATTTCTAAGTCTGAAGTGTACAGCTAAAAATATTACTCATATTTATGGCCTCATTTTGCCTGTAATTTGCCCAAAATGTGAGCAAATTGGCAAGCTGAAGGCAGGCTGACATTAAATCAGGATTTATCTGGTTCTTATGTTGTTTTTGAGGCTGCTTTTGCTTCAGGTCAGGCGCTACTTCCGCGTGATTGCGCCGTCTTTTTCCAAAAACGCCTCGATCAAACGCCCGACACGTTCCAAGCTTTCAGCGCTGAGTTTGTCGATGGTGTCCTGCGTGGTATGCCAGTAAGGGTAATCAAAGTCGATCAGCAGTACCGCCGGGATGCCGACGCGGATGAATGGGAGATGATCGTCGGTGATGGAGTAACGCGCGACAAAATCGGTGTTACCATCCGGGTTAAACTGTTCATCATAGCCGAGTTCGTCCGCCAGTGTCCAGATGGCCTTTGTGAGTTCCGGCGCGGCGTTCAGTGAATAGCCTTCAATGGGGACGATCTGGTTTTGATCGCCCACCATGTCAACTATGATGCCATAACGAATATTTTCTTCTTCCAGATTCAGATTATCGGCATATAAATCCGCGCCCATGCTGATGCGCCAGGGCGGGATGTTGGGATTATCTTCAGCATCGAAGAAGATCAGGCGGATTTCATTGTTGGGGAGATAGTTTTCGCTGATGACACGCGCCATCTCCATCAGTACGCCGACGGTGCTGCCGCCATCATTTGCGCCGGTAGCGCGTTCTTTGCGCCTTTCCGGGTCGGGGTCTTGGTCAGTATAAACGCGTGTATCGTAATGCCCGCCGATAATGACGGTTGGCCCGCTGCCATAGCTGGCGACCAGATTGCGCGCTGGCACGAGCAGCGGCACATCCTCAAATTCCAGCGTATGCCAATCTTCTGTCGTCTCCCAGCCGAGATTTTCCAGATATTCCAGAATGGCGTCGCCCGCATGGATACTTTCGGCGCTGCCCGTTATGCGTGGGCCAAACTCAAGATGTTCAGCGATGCGCGCCAATGCTTCGTCACCGCTGAAATAGCCAGGGCTAACCGGATTTTGCGAATGCACAACGCTGCTCACGGCTAAAATCAATAGGAGGGCAAACGGCAGTATCAAGCGGCGGACGGTTTTCATGAGAAATCCTTGTGGAGAAACATCTATTTTTGGACGCACGGCTGTACGCCCCTACGGTGTCGATTTATCTGTTCACAACTGCGCGGGCGGGCGATTCGGCGCTGGTTTGGCGCACGATAGCGTTCAAGGCCGTCACAATTTGGTGCAATTCAGCATCTTCGAGCGTTACAATCGGCGGCACATGCACAAACAACATGCGTGTCTCCGGCTTGAGCTTTGCCAGATAATGATAAACCTGATAGCTAATGAAATTGCACAGATAGCGTCCCGCGCTTTCGGAAGTATAGACGGTGATATGGGCGTTTGCCAGTTCTGCGACAATGGTATCCAGATTGAAGGCGGTTGAATACACTTCCGGCCCGCCGGGGATAATCACCTCGGAGGGCGGAAGTTTGCCCGTGTTATCGAGAATTTCGCCGTTTTGGTTGTGCGCGTTCTGTTCCAGCCGGATCAATTCGCCGCCTTGCCCGACGCTGAGAACCAGCACGGGGTTGTATATGTCGATAGCCTGCTGGAGGATGCCTGCTGCCGTTTCCCAGATGACAGGCAGTTGCAGCGTGACGATTCTGCGACCCTTTTGCAGCACAAGGCCGTCAAATTGGCGCACCGATTCCCAGGACGAATTGAGCGATTTTTCCCCAAACGGCTCGAATCCGGTCATCAGGATAATTTCGTCATCCGCCGGCTCAGCGTGCGCGGTATTGACAACCATCGTCCCCAGGCCGACAGCGCCTAGAATCAGGCATTGTTTACAGAACGCTTGAAACACGATCTACCCCCCGTTGATGTACTCCATCCGATAGGTATTGGTCACGGTGCAGTCTGCATAATCGGCAAAAACATCGGTTCGCTGCCCGGTGACGAGGGTCGGCGAGACGAACTGCAATATTTCGGACGTGACGGTTGCAGCCAGGTCAGTATAGCTGGACGTGAGGCTGTAGACGCCCGGACTCGTCAGATAATAGCTGGCAGACGCGCCACCGTAAACACTTCGCGTCAGTGTTGCGCCGTCCGGCGACATCACAAGATATGACGTGAAATCAAAATAGGTAATTTGAGTCGTCGGACAGTTTACCGTCTTTTGACCCCAGGTAAAATTCCAATTTCCACCTGTGGTCGAGAAGTTGGGATAGGGGGGCGTGGGGGTCGGGTAGGCAAACATGGGCGAGATGGGCGTCATAGTTGAATAGGCAAACATCGCTGGGCTGGGCGTCATGGTTGCGCTTGGGGTCGTATAATAGGCTGTTAAATCCATCAATGGGATTTCATAAAAGCCGCAGCCACAGTAGACGAGGCGCAGCCCTGTTTCGTAGCGGAAATAATTCGCATCAAACTCCATCCAACCGGAATAATGCGTCAGGCCGTCCGATGACCACTCCTGGTTAAGGGGGTAAACCGTACCATAAGCAGACAGCAAATAGGTGCCATCCGGCGGGCGCAAATCCGGCTGGCTGGCGTCGGCTGTAAAATAGAGGCGAACGATATTGGTGACTTCGTTAATCTCATATTTGTTCACCGTGACTTGATAGCCACCAGGGTAGGTATCAAAATCGTTGGCCTCGATAGTGATGACTTCGCTCATACGCACGGTTAAAGTATACGTTTCGCCCACACTGGCAAAGCTGGAGCATCGCACCAGGAGGGTATATGTACCCGTTTCGGTGAGGGCATAGCCCAGCCGCGCGATCAGGCCATTGCTGGCGCTGGTCGCAATCAGTTGGTTAGCGGGATTGTAGAGTTCCATATAAGGCACAAAAGCATCGCTGCTCATTTCCACCAGGATCAACTCGCCCGCCAATCCCCGAAATGTCCAGCGATCCCCGCCGCCATTTTCCAATTCAGTCGTCATAGGCTGGTCGATTTGCAGTTCGCCACGATAGCTGGCTGCAACCGCCGTCGCCGTCACCAGTTCGCTGACGCGCGCATCAACAGCAAGATTAAATGCAGCGGTGGCGGTCAGGCGTTGGTCAAATTCGGCCTGGACGGTGTTCTCGACAGCCGCCGTCTGGGTGAGGGCGATGCGGGTTGGAATAATTTCCGTTTCAATCGCATGGGCGGTAGCGGTCAGGGCGTCCATCGTCGCTGTCGCGTCCAGATTGGCAACCACCGTCTGCGTAAACAGATCGTTGACACGGGCTTCGATGGTGGCTTGCTGTTGGGTGGGGTTGACTTGAAAAGCGAGGGAAGGGGCGGCAAAAGCGCTGGTGAACAATCCGAGGGCGAAAATCAGCATGAAAAGAAAAAAGAAATTATTTCTTCTCATCATTTCCTCCACAATAGTATTCGATTGTCCTATTTTATGCGGCTTTTAATCCCCAAAAGCCTACGCCTTCCCGACGTATTGCTGCTCGCGCGCATACGCCAGCAAGCTTTCGCGGAACTCAGGATGCGCGATATTGACCACCGCATGAACACGCTCAGCAATTGCCCGCCCCCACAAATCCGCCAGCCCGTCGTTAACCGCTTTGCGCACTTTTGAGCTGATAAAGATGCTGTTGACGCGAATATGTTCTGTCATCGCCTCGGTGATGATGATGCCCGGCCCCATATCGAGAAGCTGAGCCAGCTCAACGCCATGAAGTTCCTGGTAGCGATTGTACAATGCCACATCTGTCTGTGGATGTCTATTTATCGCTGGCGGAAGGCGGAATCAGTTCATTGATATTGTTTTTAACGGCAAAGGCGGCAGCTTCGGCGCGGTTGGAAAGGCCAATTTTCGCGAGAATGCTGCTGACATAGTTGCGCACCGTGCCTTCGCCCAGGTAAAGCTTGACGGCGATCTGGCGGTTGGTCAGCCCTTCTGCCACGAGTGCCAGAACCGAAAGTTCCTGGGGGGTCAGGTCTGAAAATGCGGCGGCGTGCTGGGCTTCTGTCGCTTTGCGCATCTCGGCAAAAACGGTAGCGGTCATGGCGGGGTCGAGCATCCCTTCACCCCGGCTGACACGTTCGACGGCATGAATCAGTTCGTTGTCGCCGATACGCTTTAAGACGTAGCCCGACGCGCCGGCCTGGATCGCGGCAAACAGCAGTTCATCCTCGGCATAAGACGTGAGCATAATCACCCTACAGCCCTCAACCGTCTCGACAATCTGGCGGCAGGCTTCAATACCCGACAGTCCCGGCATCCGAATATCGAGTACGGCGACATCGGGCTTGAACTCCTGGGCTTTGGCAATCGCTTCTTCGCCTGTTGAAGCTTCCGCAATGACGCGAAAATTTCCCTGACGCTCCAAAAGGGCGCGAAGCCCTGCGCGAACCACCGAATGATCATCTGCGATAAGAATCTGGATAACTTTCGACATCGTGCGCCCCAATTGTTATGATTATCAGCCACATTTTGATTATAGCTCAGCGGAAAATATGATGACCAGTGACGAATATCCCCTCCAGGACGTGTCAATAATCTTGAACAACCTCAAGGATATTGCTTCGTCCGTCATGTACGCAGCCAAAGGCGGCTCGGTGGAGCAGGTTTTAGAGCGCATTGCCCAGGTTTCCAGCACTCTGGTCAAAGCCCGTTATGCGGCGCTGGGTGTGCCGGATGGCAAAGGCGGGTTGAAATATTTTAAGGTGGCGGGGCTGACGCCAGAGCAGATTAAACATATCCAACATCTGCCACTGGGGAAGGGGTTGCTCGGCGTGGTGATGAATGAACGCAAACCGCTCCGCCTGGAACGTATGGTGGATGATGCTCGTTCGTCCGGATTTTGCGCCGCACACCCCTCCATGACCAGCTTTTTAGGCGTTCCTATCCAGGCCGCCGCCCAGCTTCTTGGAATTCTCTACCTCTGTGACCGCAAAGATGGTAAGCCATTCAACGATCAGGATCAATGGTTGGTGGAGACGATGGCAGGATATGCCGCATTGGCGATCACGGGGGCGCAGTTGAGCGAACAACAATCACGCCTGAATATCCTGGAAGAACGCGAACGGATCGGGATGGAGCTGCATGATGGCGTCATCCAGTCGCTCTATGCTATCGGAATGCATCTGGATTTACTGCGTACTGACGAGCATATCCATCCATCCGATCTCAAATCCACAATTGATAACCTGAATATTGTGATCGAAGATATTCGGCGCTATATCCTCAATCTAGGCACCAGCAACATCAAAACGGTTTACATCTGCCTGCGCGATCTGCTGGATCGTCTCCATATCCCCGGCAGTATTCGTGTCGAAATTGATGCGCCAGATGAGCCGCCACCTTTCCGACCTGCCGCCTTCGAGGCCATTTGCCAGATCGCGAATGAGGCCATCAGCAACGCCGTCCGCCACGCCAATGCCACATCCATCAGCATTTCCTCCAGGCAAGACCTCGACCTGTTCCAGATTGTCGTCGAAGATAATGGCGAGGGGTTCGATCTGTCGAAAATGGGGACATTTGAAGGCTTGGGATTGCGCAATATTCAGCACCGCGCCTATCTTTATGGCGGTCACGTCAATATTGATTCCGCGCCAGGGAAGGGGACACGTTTGACCATCACTGTTCCTATACGGGCGATCTGAACGAGCGAAATTGCTGATAGGGGTGCAGGCGGAGCGCCGCGCCCCTATCCCTGCCCGCGCAAGCCTTCAAAAATTTGCATTCCGCGTTAAAAAGTCTTCTCCCAGTTCGGCATGTGACATTGTTAAAAAGCCTTCTCCCAGTTCGGCATGTGACATTTATCATCTGCATATCAGTACCTTCATTCCTTCGTAAACCAGTATTTTAAAATTAACAATGTGTTGATTGGGCAAACGTGCATCGATTGGGCAAACGTGCGTCGATAGCAATCCGCGCCGCTTTCGGCACAGGAGGACATGATGTTTGAAAAAATACTGGTCAAAGATTGGATGTCTAGCCCGGTGGAGGCGGTTCCCCCTACCACACCACTCAGCGAAGCCCATCAAATCATGCAGGAAAAAAACATTCGGCGGCTGCCTGTGATGATTGACAATGAGCTGGTGGGTATCATCAGCCTGGGCGATGTACGGGAGGCCAGCCCATCGGACGCGACAACGCTGAGCATCTGGGAACTCAATTATCTCTGGGCGCAGCTTACCGTCGAAAAAATTATGACGCGCACGGTGTTGACCATCCATGTGGATGCTTCGCTATTGCAAGCGGCACAGATGATGCTGGAGCATAAAATCAGCGGCCTGCCCGTGCTGGATTCCGGGGGCAAGGTCGTTGGGGTCATTACCGAATCCGATATTTTCAGAATGATCGTCAAATTACAAAACGCGGCGGCAATGCCGTAAACACACGAGAGGGTAGTGAGAAGCGATTATGAATGTTTCCGACATTATGACGACCAATCCGGTGACGATTAAACAAAATAACACGTTAGGGGATGCTTTGAAGACGATGGAGCGGGTCGGCTGCCATCACCTGCCTGTCATCGGTCATGACGGACACATGGTCGGAATTCTGAGTGATCGCGACTGCCGAACCGCTCTCAATTCGCCCTACATCCTGCGGGAAGGTTGGCAGGATGACGAATTGATTGATAAGCTGCTGGTTCGCGCGATTATGACCCCTGCGCCCATCGTCGTCGAGCCAGACACACCTGCCGACGAAGCCGCACGGTTAATGCTGAAAAATCATATCAACTGCCTGCCCGTGATGCGCAGCGAAACCCTGGTCGGTATCCTGACGACTTCGGATATTCTCATCGCATTTATGAATATGTATAAACGGGCAGGCAAGGCCGACAAATTGAACACCTAACCCGCCTTATAATGACTTGCTCTCGCTAACGCCCCGCTCTCACCACTGAGGCAGCGCTGTTGAAGTCGCTACAGGGCAAGCTCCACCTATTTCGCTTAAAAAAATAAATTCCTCTGCCAAGAACCGATGTCAAAACAGATTATTCGCCTTATTTTTTCCATTTTAGGTGAACAATCGGTCTGTTGAAACGGTAGTTATTGTGTGTTAAGGTATTAATCATAGCACCAACGTTCCATAAATTTACAATTTATTGAGGAGCATAACATGCGAAAACGTTTTTCGATTGTTATCGTGATTGCCATTTTATTGAGCGTGTTCGCCTCACTGACAATCGCTCAGGATGCACCAGTCATTTTGCGCTATCCGATCACGGCTGAGCCAGAGCATATGAACCCGTTCACATCGGACACGATTGCGATTGGTCGGGTGACCCGCAATATTTTTGAAGGTCTGGTCAGCTATAACCCGTTTACCGAAGAATACGTCCCGACCATTGCCGAAAGCTACTCTATTTCGGATGATAACCTGACCTACACCTTCAACCTGCGTCACGGCGTGTTGTTCCACAATATCGAAGGTGTCACCTATGAAAATGATGACCGCGAAGTAAAATCGGACGACATCCTCTGGAACTACATGACGGCGCTGAGCGGCGACGAAGAAGTATCCACAAAAGCCGGCGGGCTGGACTCCATCCTCGGCGCAGTGGAATACACCAATGGCGAAGCGACGGAAGTCCCCGGCCTGAAAGCTATTGACGACTACACCTTTGAAATTACGCTGAAAGTGCCGAATCGACTGTTTTTGTTGAACGGCATGATCTCGATTACTTCGCCGGAAGCCTATGAACAGCTTGGCGAAGCCTTTACAAATACCCCCGTTGGCACTGGCCCCTTCCAATTTGTCGAATGGCAGCGGCAGGATCACCTTGACCTTGAAGCCAACCCCGATTATTGGACGGAAGGGATTCCAGCAGTGGATGGCGTCAGCTTCATTAATTATGGGGATGCCAACACCGCGCTGCTGGACTACCGCGAGGACAAACTCGATTTTCTGTTTGATTTCCCAACCGGACAGCTCCAGGCGGTGAGCCAGGAATTCAGCGATGAATATCATGAAGAACCCGGCCTGCACGTGCGCTATTTCGGCTTCAAGATGTCTACGGGCTTCATGGCAGAAAATCCGCTGGTGCGACAGGCTTTCAATTATGCGCTCAACCGCGAACTGATCTGGGATCAACTGGAGCAGGGCGCACGCTTCCCGGCAAACCTGGGGATGCTGCCGCCGTCGATGCCCGCTTCGACCCCTGCGACAATCTACACCTACGATCCGGTGAAAGCCGATCAACTACTGGATGAAGCCGGATTCCCCAACGAAAATCAGGACGATCCGAGCAGCCCGCGCCCCGGTTTCCCGACGGTCACGCTCTATGTGCTGTCGTCGCTGAGTTCGGAACTTTCGATTCCAGTCTGGCAGGAAGACCTGCGCAAACTGGGCGTGACGATGGAAATTGTCGTCGAAGAAGGCGCAACCTATTGGGATCATATCGAGCAGGATGACGTGGAATTATTCATCAACGGTTGGGCGGCAGGCATTCCTGATCCCTCTGACGTGTTCGATTTCCTGATTCTTGATGGCAGCGGCTCGATGAAATATGACAACCCAGAAGTCAACGATCTGCTGCGGGCAGCACAGATCGAATATGATGAAACGGCGCGTAATGCACTTTACCAGCAGGCGCACGACATCATCATGGCGGATTCAGTGGTTGTTCCGTCGGCCTACAGCAAGGTGATCTGGCTGCAAAAACCCTGGATTGAAGGCTTCCAGCCCGGTGCGGGTGGCACATACACCGCGCCGCTGCAACTGGTGAGCGTAAACGCGGACGCGATGCCGTAGGGGAGCTTGTCAGCGTCTTAGCGTCTCAGCTTTTTAGTAAGGACTGAGGGTAAAGGACTAAGGACTGAGAAAGAGTAATGAGCGATGAGTAATGAGTGAAGATCAGTACCAAATATAAAGTGCTGAGTTTAAAGTGAAATTTCAAAGTTGAGAAAAAGGGCAGTGAATCTAAAACAGCCTTTTACTCAGCACTTTATACTTTTAACTCACTGCTCACCAGTAAAAAGCTGATTGGCTGACCGCTGAAAGCTGACCGCTAAAATATGACCAAATACATCGCGCGCCGCCTCGTTCAAGTGATTCCGACATTGTGGGTCATCTTCACCATTCTGTTTGTGTTGGCCTACCTCATGCCAGGTGATCCGATACGCACGGTTCTGGGCGAAGAATATGAGCGCATCGACGAGGCAACGATTGAAGGAATCAAAGAAGAACTGGGGCTGAATAAGCCATTTATTGTGCGCTATTTTGAATTCTTGGGGCAAATGGTGCGGCTCGACCTGGGGAAATCGCAAATTCTCAAAGAACCTGTGATCGACGTGATCGGCTACCGTCTGCCGCGCACACTGCAATTGATGGCGGGTGGCATGTTTGTTGCGCTCATCATCGGCATTCCCGCGGGGATTGTTTCAGCCATCAAGCAGTACACCTGGATTGACCACGCACTGATGCTGTTCGCGCTGATCGGCGTGTCGATGCCTGTTTTCTGGCAGGGCTTACTTTTTCAATTATTTTTGACACAGGAAAAATATGGGGTCGCGCTGTTCCCGGTGGCGGGCTACGGCGACGGCGATCTGACGTACATGATTTTGCCCTCGCTGGTGCTGGGGACGCATCTTTCGGCAGTGATCGCGCGGGTGACTCGCTCATCCATGCTGGAAGTGCGCAGTCAGGATTACCTGAAAACGGCGCGGGCGAAGGGCTTGCGCGAACGCCGGATTTTGCTGCGGCATCACCTGCGCAACGCGCTGATTCCAGTAATTACAGTGATCGGTTTACAGGTCGCGGGTTTGCTGACGGGTTCGCTGGTGACGGAAACAATTTTTAACTGGCCTGGGTTGGGGAGAGCCATCGTCCCGGCGATTCAGTCCCGCGATACCCCGGTGATTATGGGTATCCTGATCTTCGGCGCGCTCATGTTTATCCTCATCAATCTGATTACCGATCTGATCTACGCGCTGGTGAATCCCCGCATCCGGTATGGAACTTAAATAAATGGCAACGTCTGCCGTCAATTCTGAAATCGTCAACCTCACGGAGACAAAACGGATCACCAATTTTCAGCGATTCTGGCGCGCGTTCTGCCGCAACCGAGTCGCGCTGATCGGTTTGATGATCGTTGTCGTCATGATTTTCGCGGCACTTTTTGCGCCTGCCATCGCACCCTATGACCCGATTGAGCCGCATTACACATCGGTTCTGGCAGCGCCAAGCAGCGAATTTTTATTGGGTACTGACGAACTGGGGCGCGATATTTTCAGCCGTTTGCTTTATGGTGCGCGGATTTCGCTGGTGATCGGCTTTGTCGCGCAGGTCGTCGCCATCAGCATCGGCCTCGCCCTGGGCATGATTTCCGGCTGGTATGGTGGTTGGGTCGATGATGCGATTATGCGGATTACCGACGCCTTTTTTGCCATCCCCGGCCTAATGTTCCTGATCGTTTTTGTCGCGATTTTAGAGCCAAGTCCGGTCACAATTTTCGCGGCGCTGGGGCTGATCGGCTGGCCTTCAGATGCACGGATGATGCGCAGCCAGGTTTTGGCAATTAAAGAGCTGGAATACGTGGTCGCCGCCCGCGCGATGGGTGCTTCCGCGCTGCGGATCATGGTCAGCCATCTTTTGCCCAACGCCATCGCGCCGACGATTGTGCTGGCCTCGCTGGGCATCGCCGGGGCAATTCTGGCGGAATCATCACTGAGCTTTTTAGGGCTTGGCATCACGATCCCGAATCCAAGCTGGGGATCAATGATTGACCTGGGGCGCAATTACACGCTGACGGCCTGGTGGTATGCGATCTTCCCTGGTGCTGCGATTATGCTGACGGTGCTGGGCTTCAATTTTGTCGGCGATGGCCTGCGCGATGCGCTTGACCCTACCCAATATCAATAAAGTTGGCGCGCACCGAAAAGCCGATTATAATAGAATCAAAACATTGATAAATAACCTTATGAAAAAGGCAAAAATTCTTGTGTTTATCCTTCCCGGTGTCCTTAACTGAGCATCCGTTTTCGTTTCTACCACTTCAAAATTATTTTTTAACTCCAGATGATCCATTTGCCGAGATGACTCCAGCCAGGATGTTATCGACAAATTCTGGCCTGGGCTGCTGCCACACGTTTGCAGGCCAGGCGCTCGCTGATCCTCAACAATCGCTGCCTCAAATCTATATCGTAACGACGACTCATGCAGCAGCACGCGAGAGGACAAAATCCCTGCTAACTTGCGGATAAGGGTGCCGACAGCGTACCCTTTGAAGAAAAATATATAGTTTTAGTTCTAAGGAGACTGTTCATAATGGCAAGGAAAGTTTTGTTTCTTCTTTTATTGGTGCTGATCCTCGCCCCGGCAGGTGTCAGCGTTGCTCAAGGCCCGTCCGGGCTTCCCGTCGATGTTCCACGTGAGGAGTTATTTGTCGCTGACCAGATTTATCGTTTCAGCTCTGGTATCGGCAATTACAACCTGTGGTCAAATGGCGATCAACCGCATCGTCACGCTCTGATGATGGAGACACTCTGGCTGCGCGATATGGAAACCGGCGAACTGATTATGGATGTCGCCATTTCCGGGCCGGAATATAATGACGATTTCACGCAGATGAACGTCAACCTGCGTGAAGGTATATTCTGGAGCGATGGTGTTGAGTTCACGGCGGACGATCTGGTCTACACGATTGAGACCATCCGCGCGAACCCTGATATGCCTGCCAGCGGTGGTTGGGCTTCACAGTTGAACCAATATGTCGATACGGTTGAAAAGACGGGCGATTACAGCGTTCAGTTCAACCTCACGGAATCGAATCCGCGTTTCCACACGCTGTTCGAAGCACGCTGGAACGGCATTTACATGATGCCGAAGCACATTTTCGAAACCGTCGAAGACCCTGTGACCTTCCGCTTCGAAAATCCGGTTGTGCTGGGCGCTTACGTGCCGACGCAGTTCGACCCCAACGGCTATTGGGAACTGTTTGAGCGCCGCGAAGATTGGGAACGTACCCCAAGCGGAATCATTACGGGCAACCCAGGGCCGAAATATATCCTGTTGATTTTCTACGGTGACAGCGCCAAGAAAGCCATCGCTATGTCACGCGGTGAGTTGGATGTCTACTTCGATGTCGATTACGAAGCCTTCCAGACCACGCTGGACACGACCCCAACTGCGCGTTCATGGTACACCGAATTCCCCTGGGCTTACCCGAACGAAGTGGACGCCCGTAACTTCGACTTCAATTTTGAATCCGAACCGCTTTTCCAGAACAAAGATGTCCGCTGGGCATTGGCGCTCTCGCTGAACATCGTCGAATTGCAGACCGAATATATCGGCGGCGTTGCTAAAGTCACCATGATGCCCATCCCGCCCACACAACTGCTCTCGCGGCTGTATCACGAGCCGATGCAGGAATGGTTGAATAATCTCGAAATTGAAATCGAACCCGGCGAAATGTTCAAACCGTATGACCCAACCGTGCCGGATCAGATCGCGGCCTGGGCTGAGGAACAGGGTTACACCGTTCCGGGTGATCCGGTTGACGTTTTTGGCTATGGCTGGTGGAAATATGCGCCAGATGTTGCCGAACGCCTGCTGCTCAAGAACGGCTTTACCCGTGATGGCAACGGCAAATGGCTGAAACCCGATGGCACCCCCTGGACGATTGACCTGCAATCCCCACCCGATGAAAATGATGCCTTCCGTATGGGTACAGCAGCGGCGGATATGTGGAGCGACTTCGGCATCCAGGTCAACCTGCAAGGTCTGGAACGCAGCGTGTGGGATCAGAACCGCTTCGTCGGTCAGTACCAGATGAGCACCCCCTGGTTCACATTCGTGCTTCCGTCTGGCGACTCCTGGCCTCAGATTCGTGGGTGGCATCCTCAATACTATGTCCCCAACGGCGAAGATTTCCGCTCGAAGGGTGGCGGCACCGCCTTCCGCCTGAATGATCCGAAGATCGGCGAGATGATTGACGCGATGGCAGCACTCAGCCCGGACAGCGAAGAAAATGTCCAGGCCGTCATCGAGCTGTCGAAGTATTGGGTCGAGAATATGTACTCGATCACTGCCATCAGCTTCAAGAAATTCGTGACCTGGGATCAGCGCTACTGGACGGGCTTCCCGACCTCGGAAAACCCGAACTATATGCCGCTGTACTGGTTCCAGGGCGGTAAATTCGCTTTCCAGAATTTGACACCCGTGACGCAGTAAAAAAATACAACCTTGGGGCGGGGCATGACGAATGCCTCGCCCCAACACGTTTTGGAATATTTATTGAATAAGATGGCAAAATTGTGAGTCTATTACGAGAATTTATTCTGCCCCGGCTGTTACAATGGGCGTTGGTGATTTTTGTGGGGATCACTATCACATTTTTGATCCCCAGGCTTTCACCCGTAAATCCCATCAGTCAGGCGTTGGGTCGCCTCACTGCTTTCCAGAATGTTGCGCCAGAAGCGATGGTTGAACTGCGCGAAACGCTGGAGGATTTATATGGGCTGAACGGCTCCATCTTCGACCAGTACGTCGCCTTCTGGAAGCGGGTTCTGCGCGGCGACCTCGGCCCATCCTTCAGTGCCTTTCCCCGCTCCGTCAACGAAATGATCGGCGCTGGCCTGGGATGGACAATCGGGCTGTTGGGTACAGCGGTGATTAGCTCATGGCTGCTGGGGCTGCTCCTCGGCTCGTTGGCGGGCTATTTTTCGAACCGTTGGTGGTCACAGGTACTCGATAAACTGCTGATTTTCATCTATCCCGTACCCTACTATATTGTGGCCTTTGTGCTGTTGATGGCCTTCACCTTCTACCTGCCCATTTTTCCGCTGGTGGGTGGCGCAAAAGGCACTCCCGGCCTCAATTGGGAATATATCAGCAGCGTTTTGCACCACAGCTTTCTGCCAGCCTTCTCAATTATGGTTGGTGCGCTGGCCTTTCGCTTCATTATGGCGAAAACGCTGGCGACCAGTGAACTGGCAAGCGACTATGTGCAATACGCCGAGATGGGCGGCCTGCCGCGACGCAAAATTATCACCAATTATGTCATGCGCAATACCATGCTGCCGCAGATCACCGACCTGGGACTGTCGCTGGGCGCAATTTTTGAAGGCGCATTGATTACCGAAGTCGTCTTTGCTTACCCTGGCGTCGGCTCGGTGCTCTATAACAGCATCATCTCCGCCGATTACAACGTGATTATGGGCATTACGCTGTTGTCGATTGTCGGCATCGCTACCGCATCGCTGCTTGTCGATCTCAGCTATCCACTTTTTGATCCACGTGTGCGCCTCCGATAGCGTTTATTGAAAGATATTTGATGATTACCGTAAGAGACCTTCTTCGTTTTAGCCCATCCTTCCGCTACGGCGCGATCATTCTGATGGTGGTCGTGGTGCTGATTATTCTCTCCTATTTTTCGCCTTTTGAGCCGGATGATCGGCGCGCAGTCCCGCGCAACGAGCCGCCGTCGTTTGAGTATCTGCTGGGGACGACTTCCACCGGGCAAGATGTGTTCTGGATGCTGACATTCGCGATCCGAAACACCATGATTATCGCCGGAGTTGCCGTCATCATCGGGCGAACTATCGGCGTGCTGCTCGGCATGATTTCCGGCTATGTTGGTGGAACACTGGATCGGGTGTTGTCGTCAATTGTAGACAGCGTAATCGTGATTCCCAGGCTGCCGCTGGTGATTCTGATCGCGTCGATCCTACGGGGTCAGATAACGATTATCACGCTGGCGGTGCTGATTGGCATCCTTGATTGGGCTTATCCCTCCAAGCGTTACCGCGCGCAAATTTTCAGCCTTCGTGAACGTGAATTTACGCAAACAGCTGTGTTCGCCGGAATGAATACCTTCAAAATTGTCGTTCAGGAACACCTGCCTTTTTTAATCCCGTTTCTCCTGGCGGATATGGTCAGCGGATTCCTATTTGCCATCGGCTTTGAGGTGACACTTTCTATTTTAGGCTTAAGCGATCTGAACGCGCAGAGCATCGGCACGATGATTTATTGGGGCAACTATTATCAGGCGCTGCTGAGCAAACAAATCTGGGTACTCGCCGCGCCAATTGCTGCCTCGGTGCTGATCGTGGTGGGATTTTATCTGATGTCCATCGGACTGGGTACCTACCTGGACCCGCGAACTCGCTTAAAACGCCTGGAAGTGAGGGGATAGATCAATGTCGGTCATTGTTGAAGCCAACAATCTGAAAGCCCATTATATTACCCACGCTTTTGGCGTCCAGAGAAGTGTAAAAGCGGTTGATGGCATTTCGATCAAGGTCAGCGAAGGCGAGGTTTATGGCATCGCGGGCGAATCCGGATGCGGAAAATCGACCCTTCTAAAGGTTCTGCTCGGCGCACACCAACCGCCGCTGACAGTGGTAGATGGATCTGTCAAATATCGATTCGACGGCGTGGAAATGGATGCCCTGGCGATGGGTGAGGCTGCCCGCCGTGACATCCGCTGGAGCAAAGTCTCCTACATCCCGCAAGGGTCCATGCACGTTTTGAATCCCGTGCGCCGCATCCAGGATACTTTCCGCGATTTTATTCAGACTCACCGCTCCACCAGCGCCCGCGAAGCGCACGACATGACACGCGCCTACCTCAACGAATTGGGGCTGCCGGAAAAAGTGATGCGGGCCTATCCACACCAGCTTTCCGGTGGGATGCGTCAGCGCGTGACGATTGGGCTGGCGACGATTTTGTGGCCCAAGTTAATTTTTGCCGATGAGCCGACCACCGCCCTGGATGTCGTCGTTCAGCGCGGGGTGATCCAGCTTTTAAAGGATATTCGACAGAAGGAAGGCAGTACGCTGATTTTGATTACGCATGATATGGGTGTCCATGCCAATTTATCTGACCGGATTGCCGTCCTGTATGCAGGCAAAGTCGTCGAAGAAGCGGATACCCGAACCATCCTCAAAACGCCGCTGCACCCCTACACGCAGTATTTAATTAAGTCACTGCCGCATCTGGATGAACGCACTGAGCGCGTGAGTATTCCAGGCCGCCCGCCCGCGCTGGATCATCCGCCGAGTGGATGTCGTTTTCATCCACGCTGCCCGCTGGCAATCGACAAATGCCGCACTATTGACCCTGAAACGATTAGCGTCCGGCCTGGGCACCAGGTCGCCTGCCATGTGGTGACGGAAGGAATCCCCCATGCAGCCTCAGTCTAGCACCACACTCCTGCGTGTTGAGGATGTCACAAAAGTTTTCAGCACCCGTCATGGATTTTCGTCGAAAGAATTTCGCGCGGTTGATGAAGCCAGTTTAAGCCTGGACCCCAGCCAGCCGGAAATTTTCACGATTGCCGGGGAGAGCGGCAGCGGTAAAACTACGCTGGCGCGTATGATCCTGGGCATGGAGAAGCCGACCAGCGGCGTTTTGAAATACAAGGATCGCGATATTGCCACCCTGACATCCCGCGAGAAACGCCAGTGGTTTTTCCGAGAAGTACAGCCGGTTTTTCAAGACCCGTTCGCCACCTTCAGCCCGCTCAAACGCATCGATCACTATCTGTATGAAACCGTTTTTAATTATCAGATTAGCGATAGGGCAGGGGCAGACGACTACATTAATGCCGTTTTGAATGAGGTTGGCCTGACATTTAATGAGATCAAAGGACGTTATCCCAACGAATTATCCGGCGGGCAGGCGCAGCGCGTTTCTATCGCACGGGCGCTCATCACGCGGCCTTCGATGATCGTCGCCGATGAGCCAGTTTCGATGCTCGACGCTTCGCTGCGCATGTCGATTGTCAATATGTTCCGCAATCTCAAGAACAGCAAGCAGGTGAATATCCTCTATATCACCCACGATCTGGCAACTGCTTATTACACGGCTGACCGCATCGCGATTATGCTGCGGGGTTGGATTGTCGAAATTGGGCCTGTGAGCAAAGTTTTGGAAGAGCCGCTGCACCCCTATACCCAGAATCTCAAAAATTCAGTGCCGGACGCCGACCCGGACAAAGTGTGGACAGAAAGAATCAGCCTCACCGATCTCGATTCGGATGGCTCTGGTCACTCTGGATGTAAATTTGCCGGACGCTGCCCCGCCGTGATGGATATTTGCCGGAAAAAAGTGCCGCCTAATTTCGAACGACAGGGCAGGGTGGTCAAGTGTTTTCTGTACGAGTGACGGCTAGTTGCGCCCGATATGCATATATATTTCACTCAAACAACCGACAGTCCGCTCAAACAACGGGCAGCCCATAAAAACCCAGCATGGGCATAAGCCGATTCATATCGACAGGCGCGATGGGTGGGTTGCAGCCATATCCACCGTGAACAACGGCACGACCAACCAATGACCGCGCTAAAACGAGTTGAATCGTCGCATCCATCGGATACTCAATCTGGTCAATTGGAACTTGCCCTGCGTCATCTTCGACAACAAAACAGTTCGATCCACGCTCGATGCTGTCCATACGGTCAGTCACCTGGTCAAAAATCAATTCAATTCGCGCACCATCCGCCAAAAGTCGAGCGGAACGCACATCTGGCGCGGCATAATGGATCAAGCGTCCATAGACCATTCCCAATGCAGCACGCGCCATCCGTTCACCCAGCAGCATATTGCCCGCCGGACTGGTGTGGATCAGGTCACTCAGCGGCAGGTCAAGCGCAGGCACAATGGCTGTGTGGGGCAGAGTACGGGCGACCTGACGTTGAGCTTCGCGGACAATTGACCAGCCTCGGTTCTGCGGGCCGGTGATTGGTTCGGCATTTACCAGCGGCAGATAAACACGATTGAGCTGAACAGTAATTACCGCCAGTTCCGGCTGGTTGAGCGCGGCGCGCCATGCTTTTACAGCCGCTTCAAAGCGTTCGCCATAGGTTCCGGCGAGTGTCACATCACAATCCGACTCGCCCTGATACCAGAGAACCCCTTTGACCGACCCGCCGACCTGCTCAATGCAGTGGATCATATTTTTGTAAAGTCCCGCATCGTCATTTTCGATGGGATTCCACTGACGCAGCGGAGAGCCGCCCAGCGCCGTCTGCACCAATCCAATCGGATAGCCAAGCTGCTGCCTGAGCTGGCGCGCAAAATTCAGATAGGGCGAATGAGAAGAATTGGCAGCTTCCCGGTTGACGGTGTGGGCCGTATCCGTTGAATCATTCATTGGATGAAACGCCAGCGTCCAGGTTTCGCTGTTGCGAAAGAGGTGCAGCCCCAGTTCGGGCGGGTCATAGACTGCACCGCGCCCATAGCCTGCCGAATTGCTTTGCCCCGCAATCACCCATAGATCACCCACACCCCAGAAGTGGCGCATATCGCCGCGCGTTGACCATTCGCGGTCTTTTTGTTCGGCTGCTCTAAAATGAGTTTCCAAACGGTATAGGCCGCCAGCAGGCACGCGCAGAGTGGCTTGCCAGGTGCCATCCGCCGCTGTTGGGACAGCCTGCCAGTCGGTTTCGCGGCTGATTTCGACGCCCGTGTCTGCCGCAACCACGCGCACTTCGACAACGCCGGGTTGATCGCTCATCCAGCGTCCGCGTAATATTAAAGTGGCGTGACCTGTCGCGTCCTGTTGCAATATTTGCCAATCGGATAGGCCGGATTCGATGATCGCGCCTGTTTGATTTTCAGTCATAAATTTTTTCCTTCGTAGAATCGCTTCCTTTAATTCTATCGGTTTCGCCTCACGTTGGCTTGTAATGGTTCTTACGATGTAGATGTGTTCCTATCATCCAGGGCTTGTGTCTCAAATGAACCCCAACACCTCCATATGCGTGATAAAATATAAGGAAACTATAGAGACAAGAGGGTAGAGTGATAAACCACCGAATTTATAAAATGAGTTTCGCCAGAGTCTACCCTGAGTATGTCGCTAAGGCGGAGCGAAAAGGGCGCACGAAAGCCGAAGTCGATGAAATTATTCGCTGGTTGACAGGCTATAGTCAGGACGAGTTGGAAGCGCAGCTCGAAAAACAAACCGACATTGAGACCTTTCTTGGAGAAGCACCTCAACTGAATCCATCGCGGTCTTTGATTAAAGGCGTCGTTTGCGGTGTCCGAGTGGAAGACATCCAGGAACCCACGATGCGCGAAATTCGCTACCTGGATAAATTAATCGATGAGTTAGCTAAAGGAAAGGTGATGGGGAAGATTTTACGACAGGGATAAATTTTCTGCGTTCACCTGCCGTATAAGCAAAAATTATCGGAGTCACTGAGAAAACTTGTTATTCCCGCACGGCACCAAGCGTCAAACCAGCCACAAAATAGCGCTGGAACGAGACGAATAAAATGATGATCGGCACAGACACCAGCGTCGCCGCCGCCATGATCGCGCCGTAAGGGATTTCTGACCCGGTGACTGACGGGGCCATCCCCGCTAAACCAACAGGCAGCGTAATGACTTCGTTGCCGCGCAGCACCATAAGGGGCCAGATATAACTGTTCCACGACCCCAAAAACGTCAGCAGCGCCAGCGTCACCAGGATCGGGCGAATGAGCGGGAGGACGATCTGCCAGTAGATGCGAAACTCCGATGCGCCGTCGATGCGCGCCGATTCCAGCAGTTCCGACGGCACCGACAAAATATATTGGCGCATCAAAAAAATGCCGAAAGCTGGCGCAACCCAGGGGATAATCATCGAATTGGGCGAGTTCACCCAGCCGATGCGGCTCATCAACACGAACAGCGGAATCAGAATCAACTGAAACGGGATCATGGTCGAGCCGATGAGGATGACGAACATGATATTTTTCAGGCGAAATTGGTACTTAGCGAAGGCGAACCCCGCCAGCGAACAGAAAAATAGTACAAAAATCGTCACCACGACAGCATAGATCAAACTGTTGCCGTACCAGAAGCGGAACGGCCATTCGGTGAACAGCGATTCATAATTCGAGAGCCGCCACGTCTCCGGTGGCAGCCAGGGCGGAAAGCGAAAAATTTCGGTGGTGGTTTTGAACGACGAATAGATCATCCAGGCAATCGGCAGAATCGTCAGCAGCGCGCCAGTCGCGATCACGACATGCAGCGTCATCACGCCGAGCCGATGCGAAAAATTTTGATTCATGATTCCGCCTCCTGAACGTTATCCCGTTCCCAATCCTGTGCGCAACCCGCCCCGCATTGTGCGACGTTGTAGGGGCATGATATATCATGCCCCTACGGATGCCACAAATGAACGATTTCGAGCATCTTCGCAACTGAACCGCTAAAAAGCTGACACGCTGACAGGCTGACTAGCTGACAGGCTGCACTCAATCCCGCTGGAATAGGCCGAAGCGCTGAAGCTGCAACAGTGACAAAATAAAGACGACGATGAACAGCACTGTCCCGACTGCTGATGCCAGCCCCAACCGTAGGCGTGTAAAACCGCGTGTGTAAAGATACTGCACAATACTGACGGTGGCATTGCCAGGGCCACCTTGAGTCAAAATCGAAACTTCATCGAAAATTTGGACTGAGCTAATCAACACCAGCACGCTCACGAACAGGATGATCGGGCGCAGCAGCGGAATCGTCAGATAGCGAAGCTGCTGGCGATTGGTCGCACCATCGATAGCCGCTGCCTCATATAAATCCTGCGAAATGCTTTGCAAGCCTGCCAGGAAATAAATTGATAGCAGACCTGTCGAGCGCCAGATCAATAAAATAATGAGCGCGACCTTGACCCAACCGCGATCCCCCAACCAATCAATCGGCTCGATCCCCAAGGCAATTAACGGCGCGTTGATGAGGCCAGACTCCCGGTTATAGAGGATGCGAAACACCAAGCTGATCGCAATCGATGACGTGACCACAGGCGTATAATACATAGCCCGCCACAACGTTTTCCAGCGCAGCGTTTTGGCGTTGAGCGCCACCGCCAGCAGCATCGCCAGCGGCACGATGATAAACAGGCTGGCTCCCGCATAGACTGCTGTATTGCTCACCGCCGTCCAGAACACATCGTCATTGAACATGCGCTCATAATTTTTCAGGCCGACAAATTCGGGATCGCCGACGCCGTTCCAGTCAAACAGGCTCAGGGCAAGCGCATAGACGCTGGGAAACAGGAAAAAAATCGAGAACAAAATGTAAAACGGCGCGGTGAAAATATAAGGCGTCCAGCTTTGCCGCTGGCGCTGCACCGTCGGCGTAGAGAGATAGGTGATGGAGGCAGACGTTTCAGCCATTGGCGTTCCCTCGAAAACGGGCGGCGTGATGAGCGATTCAAGGCCGGGTCACGATTGTGCGGTTTCCGTAGGGGCGCAATAATGCAGATTAAGAAATTAAGTCGGATATTGTTTTCGTAGGGGCATGATATATCATGCCCTTACAAACACGGCGTTCACGTACCCGGTTTAATTCTGAAAAGGCCATTATTGCGCCCCTACGAGCAAACCGATTGCTCACTAACTAAACGCGATTTCGTCCTCGACGACGCTGATGACGTTATCCAGCACTTCCTCGGCGGTGATTTCGCCATTGTAGAAGCGCACCAATTCAGCGGTCATCGAATCCTGGAAAGCCGAGCGGAACTGGCTCTGATACCAGACCGGGATGCTGTCCGCCAGCGACGCAAAAATTTCGCCAATTTCCTGCCCGCCGTAGTAAGCATCGGGGCGATCAACAATGCGCGGGTCTTCAAAGGCTTCGATCATGTGCGGGAAGTAGTTGATTTCTTCGAAGCGCTTGAGCTGATTTTCTTTGGTCATGTAGGAATAGTGCAGCAAATCCCAGGCGAGTTCGGCATTCGGCGAGTCTTTGGCGATCACAAATCCCGTGCCGCCCCAGACCGACGTTTTGTATCCGACGCCATCATCCCACACGGGCATGGGGGCGATACGCCATTTTCCAGCCATATCCTCGGCCTGCGGCTTGAGAATATAATCCGAATACCAATCGGGCATCACAACGCCCGCGACCTTGCCCTCGCGGAAGGCAGTGATCGGCGACGGCCCCCAGAAGTCACCTGCCAGTGACATGAAATAAACGCCGCTGTCAATCGCCTGCTTCATGAAATTCAGCGATTCCAGGGCAATAGTGCGGTTCGGTTCTTCAGGGAGAATGAAATTGCCAACCTCATCGAAAACCTGCCCGCCGCGCTGCAAGAAGAACTGCATGAACGCGCCGTTGGTGTCATCGGTGAGGATACCGATATTGATACCATTCGCCGCCAGCGTCTCGCCTGTGGAGATGAATTCATTCCAGGTGGTCGGGACTTCGACGCCATTGGCTTCAAAAATTTCCGGTTGATAATAATACACCAGCGCCGCGAAACCGCTCTCCACGCCATAGATTTGCCCATCGTACATATAGGGCGTCCAGCGGCCTTCGATAAACAGGTCGCGCTCCTCGCCGATCAGGTCGGTCAGATTGAGGAATTTCTGCTCGATAATGCCGCCTTCCATAAAGCGCGGGAACTGGCCTTGCTCCAGGCCAAACAGGTCGGGAAGCTGTTCACCCGCCGCGATATTCGCCAGCACCACATCAAAGACGCTCGGCACGACCTGAAAATCGAACGTGAAATTGATGTCGGGATAATTGGCTTTCCATTCTTCGGCGCGCGCGGTGAAGAACTCGACGTAGAGGCCGTCGTGCGTCCACATGGTGAGCGTCACGTCGGTTTGTTGAGCGGTGACGGGCGCAACCAGCGAAAGCGCCAGCAGCATACTCGTCAATAGAACAGCGAACAAAACTTTCTTCATGTTTCTGCCTTTCATAATCATAATTTGCGAAAAAATGGTTATAGACACCGCAAGTCCCCGACAACGCCATCTAAATGCGTCTGTCAAAGCCTTGCGTTTAACACCCAGAACTAATTTTCATCGGTTAGCGCAGCCTTTACGCCGACAGCTTGCCACCATTTGTACGTCAGCACAGCTTTTACGCTAACAATTTGCCACCGATCAACGATCTTTTCGCAGATCAACGTCCTGCTTGATCCCGCGCAAAAAATTGCGAAATAATTCCTCGTAGAGCGCAGTGACACTATAGCCATATTCTTGCTCGATATTCGCCCCCAGCAGCGCAAATCGATGCGACATCCCGGCGATCATATTGGTCAGCGCAGCCGTCGCCAGATCAGGATCGAGGTCGGGTTGGATCGAGCCATCGGCAATGCCTTCGCCGATCCATTGGCTGAGAATTTCATATTTTCCAGGCCAGGCCGTTTCAATCGTCGTGCGCATCCGTTTACCGCTGTTTTCTCTGGCATATAAGTAATTAAAAAGCGCAATAAAGCGGGAATGCGCCAGATGAAGTTCGAGATTATTGTGCATTAGCCGCCAGACGAAGCGTTCGACACGCTGGTAGCCGCTTTCCGCTGGCTCGGCAAATCGATCTTCGTTGGCTTCGCGGAGTTGTTCAACCACATTCTGGAAAACGGCCCAGGCGATTTCTTCTTTATCGAGGAAATATTCATAGAGAGTGACGCGCGACAGTCGTGCTTCGTCGGCAATGTTGTTGAGGGTCACACCGTCAATGCCATCGCGAATAAACAGCTTCTCGGCGACTTCGAGAATGCGTTCGCGCTGGCGATCCCGGTGATTCTGATAAACTTTGGTCGGCATTTTTTAAGGTTCGAATAAATACTTAAATCAAAACACGGCGATCAAAATTTTACATCGTGTTCAAATTGAGTATATCGGCTGCATGGCATTTGTCAATAAGTTGGTGGGGTATTTTAGGCCAAAATTACTTATGCAAATAAGGATTTGCAAAAGAAATCAAACCCGCATACAATCGATCAAAAATTCGATCTCGCAGGAAAAATTCTGATGTCCGAAAATCCACAACCCAGATCGCTCGCGTTAACTTCACCGCTGCCCGTTCACCAGAATCCCGTTGCCGTCTACCTCGCCGGACTCACGTCGCCGCGCTCTCGCCGAGTCATGGCGCAAGCGCTGCGCAGCGTTGGCGCGCTGCTGACCGGACAGGAATCGGAGAACATCGATATTTTCATGATCGACTGGTCGCAGCTTCGTTACATGCACACCGCTGCGCTGCGTTCAAAACTGGCTGAAATTTACAGCCCCGCCACCGCCAACCGGACGCTGTCAGCGGTACGCGGCGTTTTAAAAGAAGCGTGGCAGCTTGGCTATATGAGCGCCGAGGATTATCACCGTGCTGCCAACGTGAAAAGCATCAAAGGCGAAACGCTCCCCGCCGGACGCGAATTAACACAGGGCGAAATTGTCGCTCTGGTGCAAATCTGCAAATCCGACACGAAAACGGCGTCGGGCGTTCGTGATGCGGCGATTATTGGTTTGCTCTATACCTGCGGATTGCGCCGAGCCGAAATTGTGGCCCTGAATCGCGAAGATTTTGACGCCGCCAGCGGTAAACTCATGGTCAAAGCCGGAAAAGGCCGCAAACAGCGCACCGTTTACGTGCTGGGGGGTGCGCTGCGGGCGCTGATGGACTGGTTAGGGGTCAGCGCGGGGCGAACACCGATGTTTGTGCCGGTTCTCAAGAGCGGCAAAATTACCGAGCGTCGCATGAACGCGCAGAGCATCTATGACATGCTGCGCAGGCGGGCGATAGAATCGGGCGTGCCGGATTTTTCGCCCCATGATTTTCGGCGAACCTTCGTCGGCGAAATGCTGGAACGCGGCGTCGATATTGCGACGGTTGCCAATATCGCCGGACACGCCAGCGTCGATACCACGCGCCGCTATGACCGCAGGCCGGAAGAAACCAAGAAGCGCGCCGCAACAAAATTGCATTTTCCCTATTAAGAAAAATGGGATAATCCCATCTGTGTAGGGGTGACACGGCGAGTCGCCCTTACGAGCCTGCAATATAGGGAAAATCGCGAAAAATTTCCCCCAGCTCAAAATCTAAAGGTTATGCCCTCAATTTTAGCGGTATTGTATTAATATTGCACAAATTCTCATTGTAATTTAGCCGAAACAGTTAAGGAAAAATTAAGTATGACGTCGTACTTCAACCAAGTCGTTTGCCTCGAATGTCATCATGAGATGGAGGCCGACCACCAGATTGTTACCTGCACTCGCTGCGGCTCTGGTTGGGTCGATGCGCGTTATGATTATGAAAAAGTCGCCCAGCTATGGCCCTCTGCCCTCACCTACCGCCCCCATTCCCTGTGGCGCTATGCGGAACTACTGCCGATCAGCGAACCCGATCCGGAAATTTCGCTTGGCGAAGGCTGTACATCGCTGGTGCGGCTTTATCAGTATGAGCGAATTTTTCAACACGAAGGCATTTACATTAAGGACGAGCGTCAGGGGCCGACCAGTTCTTTTAAGGATCGTCAGGCGGCGCTGGCGGTAACGGCGATGAAACGCGCGGGCATCACGGAGTGCGTTCTGGCATCAACGGGCAACGCAGGCGCAGCTTACGCGGCCTATTGTGCGCGGGCAGGAATCAAGCTGTGGCTGTTTTTGACCAGCCTTGTTCCAGCGGAAAAAATGCGCGAAGCAGCGCTCTATGGCGCGGAGGTCGTCAAGGTTTCCGGCACGTATGACGAAACCAAGCAGGTCGCCGCAGAATTTGCCCGCCGCAAAGGGATTTATCTGGACAAAGGCGCGCGGGCTGTCCCTGGCAAAGAAAGCATGAAAACGCTGGCGTTTGAAATCGCCGAACAATTGGGTTTAGAACGCTATGCCGATGGACGTTTCGCCAGCCCGGATTGGTATATTCAGGCCGTCAGCGGCGGTATCGGCCCGCTGGGCGTGTGGAAAGGCTTTAGCGAACTGCTGGAAATGGGGCTGATTGATAAAATGCCGAAATTAGGCATTGTTCAGTCGGCTGGCTGCGCGCCGATGGTCAACGCGATGAACGCTGGCAAGGCGACGGCTGACCCCGTTATCCCAAAAACATTGATTACGGTGCTGGCAACGGGCGATCCCGGTTTTAGCTATGTGCAGCTTCGCGCGGCTGTCCTTAGCAACGGTGGCGCAATGCTTGCCATTGAGGACGGCGAAACGTTCCAGGCCATGCGCAAGGTTGCCAGCAAAGCTGGGTTATCGGTTGAGCCTGCTACAGCCGTCGCTTTCGCTGGGTTGGAAAAAATGCTCACGAATGGCACCATTCGCCAGGGTGAAAGCGTTGTCCTCAACTGCTCCGGTCACACCTTCCCCGCCGAAAGCCATATTCTGGGCGATCAGTATGTTCTCAACCTGAAATTGAGCGAAGCGGGAGAAGCACCAGCCGTCAACAATCGGCAGGAAGATGGCCTGAGCGCGGCGCTGGCGCACCTCGACGAGCAGGTCACAACCATTTTGATCGTTGATGACACGCACAATGACCGCCGTCTGATCCGCCGCCTGCTCCAGCGTTATAAGAGCTATCGTGTTTATGAAGCCCAGAGTGGTGCTGAGGCGCTTCAGGCGGTTCAGGAACGTAAACCGGATTTGATCGTTACAGACTTGACCATGCCCGAAATGGACGGCCTGATGCTGATCGAGCATTTGAAAAGCAGTCCTGAGACGGCTGATATTCCGGTAGTGGTCATCTCGGCAAAAACTTTAACTGAAACAGATCGCGAATTTCTCGCTGCCAATTCCGAATCGGTCTGGACAAAAGGCGGTTTCGATACGCATCAATTGGTCGATCATGTTGTACGCACATTAGGGCATCTCACCAGTGATTCCGAAATCCCCCCTACCCTGCCACGCGATCCTATCCTATCCGAATTGTCGGTAGAAGAAAATCTTAATGATGGGCTGCCGACCATTATCCTCATCGATGACAACTTACGCGATCTGCGGCTGACCCGTCGTCTGCTTCAGTCATCGGGTGATTATCATGTAATCGAAGCGACTTCAGGGCGAACGGGACTTAAAGCTATCTATGAACATCGTCCCGAACTTATTCTGCTTGACCTGATGCTCCCCGACATGGATGGCTTTACGCTGGTGGAAAAGTTAAGCACCGACCCTGAATTATCCGGCATTCCCATTGTTGTGCTGTCCGCCAAAGAGCTAAATGCTGAGGATTTGGTTAAGCTAGAATCAAAAATTCATGCAATCTTGACAAAATCCCCTCTTGACCGGAATCGGATTCCCACGATAATTAAGGATGTATTGGCCTAGCAATCGCAATTATCCTTAATATCAATTCAGGGAATAACATGCCTCTCAAAATTCTCTATATCGAAGATAACCCACAGAACATGCGCCTGGTTGGGAAAATGCTTCGCGTCGGCGGTTACGATATGATCGAAGCCGTCAATGGGCTGTCGGGTGTAGCAGTAGCAGCGCGTGAAAACCCTGATCTGATCCTGATGGACATCAACTTACCCGATATTGATGGCCTGGAAGCAACTGCCCGCTTGAAAGCATCGCCTCAACTGGCCCACATTCCGGTGATCGCCCTTACTGCCAACGCCATGCACGGTGATCGTGAACGTTTCATTTCATCTGGCTGCGATGGATACCTCGCCAAGCCAGTCACCAAGAACGAGCTGCTGAATGCAGTGGCGCATTTTCTCGCCGAGACAGCGCGAGGGTAAGGAAATAGTCCGTGAGCCATGTTCTCGTTATTGAAGACAACTTATCGAATGCTCGGCTGGTTGCCAAGCTTTTGAATCATGCTGGACATGAGGTAACATTAGCTGAAGACGGTGAAATGGGATTGACGGCAATTTCAGACATACAGCCAGACCTGATTCTGGTTGATCTGGGTTTGCCCGATATGGATGGGCAGACTGTCGTTGCGTTGTTACGTCAAGAATCCAGTCTCAACGGTGTGCCAATTATCGCTTTTACAGCCTGGCCCCAGGCAACGGCCTATCACATGGCCCAGGCTTATGGCTGTGACGGAATCATCACCAAACCCATTGACACCCGAACCTTTCCACAATTGATCGCAGATTATCTGCAAAATGCTAAAGCCGCCCAATAATTGATAAATCGAGAGTACAGTCCATTGGCACTTTACACATCGACACCCCATTTCAAGCTCGAAGGCCCTTCAGATCAGATCGCGATCCCGACGAGCAGTTTCAATTTTCAGGAATTGGCAGACATTTATAACCAGAGCCGTGTCGATTATATTGTGCCGATGCCGATGAACGCGCGGCGTATGGAAGAATATGTTCGCAATTATGACATTGACCTCGATGCATCGGCTGTTTCGCTCAATTCGAATGATGAAATCACCGGGATCGGGATGCTTGGCGTTCGCGAAGAACGTGCGTGGATTACTCGGCTGGGCGTTATCCCAGAGAGTCGAGGGCGCAAAACCGGGCAGTTTTTGGTGCAATCACTGCTGCACCAGGCACGGCAGCGTCAGGCACGGCAGGTACAGCTTGAAGTTATCAAAGGCAATGACCCTGCCTACAACCTGTTTTTGAAATTTGGGTTTCGCCAAACCCGCGAACTGTTGATTATCCGCCGTCCTCCTGGCATTCCCACCACGCGCCAGCTTGAAGATGTCTCCATCCGCCCGCTGACCGTTCACGAAATCGCCCCACTGTTGCAGCAGCGTCTATTCAAGCCAAGCTGGATTGAAGAAACCGCCTCCATTCTCAAGGCTGGCAATCTGAAAGGCTTTGAAATTAAACTGGAAAAGGGCGAAACAGGTTGGATTATCTTCCAATTGAAGGCATTCCAGATGGAGCACGTTGTTTTCTATACCCCTGACGAAAACCGCGAACTCATGACCCGCGCCCTGCTCTATACCCTGCACCAGCAGTATGCCAAGCAGGATACAAAAATCGAGAATCTGCCTGCCGACTCCCCTGTCTGGCCCATCTTTGAGGAAAAAGGCTACGTCGAAGCCTTCCGGCGTTACGAGATGGTGCTGGAACTTTAAGCCTGAAAACGCGCTGCAATTTCTGCCATATGCTGCCGGATACCTTCGCGATCTACGAGCGCATAGGCGTTAAAATTAGCCGGCTCTTGCTCATAATCGACTTCCTCGCAAAACGGACGTTCGCTAAACGTCATATTGTAGGCTTCGCCAAAATCGAACCTCACACTTTCATCATTTTCCAGCGGGATTGACACCAGCGGCATGGGGCTGAGAACACCAAACCCAAAAAAATTGATTTTCCCTTGCTCAAATGTCGGATGTGGGTCAAACACGATGATATGATATGGGTATGCACCCCTTACCCCTTCAACATAACTGGCTACTTTATCCGTAGTGGGGTGTCGTTCATGCAAATAATCAATTTCCACAAAGCGCATCCCGCTGTAGAGGGTCTCGTCACGTTTCGCCAGATAATTGGTGTAGTATGATCCCGGCGGCTTGTTGGCGGGCGACAACAGCTCAAGGCGAGTGATAGGTTTATTTCCTTTATAGATAACAAGCGCGGTCAATTCATCCATTTCGCTAACTACCTCTGTCATGGGCAGTGTCAAAGTGGGTGTACTGCGCTCGGCTGTTGAAAACTCCTGCTTATGAAATGCGTGTTCACGCATGACCAGCACATCACTCCGACTTTTACTGACAAATTCATCTGGCGGGTTGTAAATTTTGATTTGCAGTGATTGTTCTGGTTTCGCTTTATAACCTCGCGGCAGTATCCGGTTTAAAATCTGCGCAATATTAATGAGATGATAGGCATGAAAACTTTGCCAATCGCCATCGGGCTGCTGGAGCAGACTATTGAGATGTGGGTTAATGCCCGGATACAGGTTTTTATCAGAGCGCAGCGCCATCATAACCTCTATCAATAGGATTCTCCTTCTATCATAGCGTAAGTTTTGGACACGCGGCATCTCCCTGGTACAATATTTTGCCGTACTTATGCCATTCATTCATAGAAGGAAATTTACCCATGAAACTCAAATGGTACGGTCAGGCTTGCTTTTTGATTACCGCCAGCGACGGCACTAAAATTGTTACCGATCCCTACACACCCGAAACATCCGGCTATATCCCTGTCAAAGAGGACGCTGATTTTGTGATTCGCTCGTCAGACAATGACAGCTTTCACTGCCGCGCCGACCTCATCCCTGGCAGCCCTGCCGTGATTACAGCGCTGGATGTCGCAGAAGAAGGCGGCGAACGCACTGTCAACGGCCTGACGGTCAAAGCGATCCAGGCGATGGAAGCCCTCAACCACCGCTACCATGACCCTGACCAGAACGGCATGTACCGTTTTACAGTGGATGGCGTCAGCATCGGGCATATGGGCGATGTGGGTAACGCCCTCAACGATGAGCAAATTGCATTTTTTAGTGAGGTCGATGTCCTGCTGACGCTGACAGGCGGGCATCCTGTTATCGAGCTTGACGATTTAAAGGTGCTGCTGGATCGCGCCAAACCGCGTTTGATTATCCCGATGCACTTTCGCACCCTGTCCTATAAGCCACGTAACAGCTTTTGGATTGAATCATTCCTGAAATATTATGATGATGCCGACATTGACTTCGCCCTGGGTTATGAAACCACCATCACGCGCGACTCACTGCCGGATAAAACCCGCGTTCTGGTCATGGATTACGCTCGATGACAACCTGTACCATCATCGGGGCGGGTATCGCGGGTCTCATTGCTGCACAGACCCTTCAGAAACAGGGCTGGTCGGTGGTTGTGCTGGATAAAGAGCGTGAAGTCGGCGGCAGGATGGCAACCCGTCCCATCGATGATGGTTTGTTCGATCACGGCGCGCAATTTTTCACCGTGCGGAATCCACGTTTTCAAAAATGGGTCGATTCCTGGCTGACTGAGGGCATTGCTGCCGAGTGGACGCGGGGTTTTGCCAACGCCAGCGGTGAAACGCAGATCGATGGCTATCCCCGTTATCGCGGCACAGGCGGAATGGCAGCCATCACCCGGCATCTGGCACAAGGACTTGACATACGGCTCGATCAAAAAGTTACCGATGTGTGCGCTCAAAATGGCCTGTGGGCAGTTCACAGCGAAAATGACACCTTTGCCAGCGAAAAATTAATTTTGACCGCGCCCGTGCCACAGTCATTGGCGCTGCTGGATGTTGGAAATGTAATTTTGCCAGAAAAAGCGCGCAAAGTGCTGGATATGATCGAGTATTATCGCTGCATCGCCCTGATGGTGCTGCTAAACGAGCCAAGCGGCATCCCCTCCCCTGGCGGTATGCAAATCAACAGCGAGCCGATTTCATGGATCGGCGACAATTATCAGAAGGAAATTTCGGAAACCTACGCCGTCACTATTCACGCCAGCCCAAGCTTTAGTCACACCTACTGGGATGCGGACTCGATGGAGGTTGCCCGCCGACTGGTGGACGCAGCGGCAAAATGGATCAGCGCCGACGTGAAAAAATTTGAAGTCTACCGCTGGCGTTACAGCCAACCGATATTGTGTTATCCCCAGTCGTGTCTGTTTATCGATTCCCCTGCCCCACTGGTCTTTGCGGGGGATGCCTTTGCAGGGCCGCGTGTCGAGGGTGCGGCGATTTCGGGCATGACGGCAGCGGAAACACTGCTGGAAATCGCCAAATAATATTCCGCAAAGCATTAAGAACATCTCAATTCGTATTTACTTCTTACGTTTTTTACAATAAATTCACGATTTATCTCTTCAAAATTGCCCAATTTCGTATATAGTGAAATAGAACACAATCCGCATTACTCAATCATTATCTGACTATACGAAATAAAGGCTTGATATGTACATTGTTGAACTGCTCGGCATTTTTATTCTGGCTGTCTTCTCGCTGTGGACGGCGGGGATTGCAGGAATGACGATGGGCTTAGACCCGTTCACACTCATGTTCACCCTGGTTGCCGGGTATGCCTTCAGTGTCATTCTGCTCGTTGTGGTGGGCGCACCCCTGCGCGAACGGATGCTCAAGAAATTTACGCTCAAGTCAGACAGCGCCGTCAGCCGCATTATCAACCGCTACGGCGTAATCGGTCTGGCGCTCGTCGCTCCCCTGCTCACTGGTGCGCTTATCGGCACGGCTGTCGGCCTGACTCTGCGCGTACCGCCCCGCCGCCTCTTTGTGTGGATGACGGCAGGTGCGGCTGTCTGGAGCGTGCTGCTCATTGCTCCGATGCTTTTTAGCTAGATGTACTCAATCGGCTCGGTATCTTCATCACCACGATAATAGCGCTTCGATTTTCCTTCACGTTCGAAAAACTCATCCCGTTTTTGTTTGAATTTTTCGCCCATATCGCCGTCGCAGGCGAAATTCCAGCGATGCCCACCGCGAGTCAGCAGCATAAAACCCAGGCCGATCAACAGCAGAGGCCAAAGCAGCGCAAAGCCCTTTGCAAACAGCATAATCATCAGAAATACAAACGCGAACCCCATCCAGGGAGAGTGACGATGCGAACGATAACCATATTTCCAACTGTTGTGCATTGCCATTTCCTTTACTACCGTATCTATACATCTCTATACGTGAGTGGCGTAGCAAAAGTATCAATTTCCGGTGCGATGTAACAAAGTTCTTATAAAATTTCCCGGATGGCATCATCTGCCCTTATTGCGATTGGCAAAATCCGTGATAATTTTCCGATGTTCAAAACCTAACTCAAGATCGTGATGCAGCGCGGCATCCAGTGAATACCAGCCGATCTGCGCGACTTCATGCTCATCGGCGGCTATTTCGCCATCGCAAAAGCCCTCATACACGGTGACAACTGCATGAATGCCGAGTTCTTCGATAATTTCGTCATAAACACCGAATAGAGTCGGGTAGAAATTCAGCCCCGTTTCTTCCTTTACTTCACGCACGATTGCTTGTTCACGAAGTTCGTACTGTTCCACATGACCCCCCGGAATGACCCATGCGCCAGGGAAGTTACTCATGTTATTTGACCGTTTCGTAAGGAGAATTTGCAGGCCATCGTCTTCAATTCTCGTGATGATTGCAGCTACGGTAACGCTTGGCATAAACACCTCTTTTTTAACGATATTGTCGAGCGTCTTTTAGCAACGCGCCACAGCAGGATCGGAGCGACCTGTTATCCCATAGCGTCGGCAATGGCAAGATCAAATCCAGCATTCTTCGACAAGCCCATCGGCTCATAGCCCAGGCTGCGCGCGGCTTCATCACCATAGAGCATGGCAATCTGAACCGCATAATCGGTGCTGTCCTGGTGTGGCGCAATCACAAATCGGCTGTATACGAGTTCTTCCTCATCATATAAGGGTCGCAACCCGGCAAATACACCCGCCTGCCCTTCCTGCGCCATCATCTGCCGCAGCGTTTTCGTGGTGCCATGTTTCTGAAAATAGGCCAGCCGAAAAATGGACATCAGCACAAGCTGGCGAACGAATTCATGTGACGGGGTTTCGCTGACCCACAACGGAGTCGTAATCCAGGGGCGCTTGATGGGCAGCACCCAGCCAAACCGAAATGCAAAATCATTGGTTGTTCGATTTGTCCAGCCGCCGCGCACATCATCCATGACGACCAAGCCGTGCCTAAACTCGCCTTCGATGCCACCGACGCGCGCAACTGCCTCATTAACGGCCTGTGCTGCAACTTTATCCGCGTCCAACGCTAGAAGTTCGTCCAAGCGCTCGGAAACATGCTCGCGACCCATCGGATTCATTGAGATCATCGGCACGAGGCTCACGTCGTCCCCATCGTCGTTCATGATCGTCTTTAAGTAAGCGCCAAATCGCTCCATACCACGCGGGATATCGTGCAGTTCGCGCTCGATTTTGAGTAAGGGAATGTGTTCGACGGACATGATTTCATCCTACCTGTTCAAATTCTGAAGTGCCAACCCTTTGAGCTTAAGCCAATGATGACCGTCTGGGCGCGCCCAGGGGCGATGTTCTCGAATTCGTGTTAAGGCGGCTTCGGCGGTAAGCCCTTCGAGAAGGATAAGTACGGCGCAGCAGATTGTCACAGAACGATTAAACCCAGCAGAGCAATGAACTAAAATAGATTGTCCATTTCGCAAACGCTCCGCGACCCACTGCGCTTCGTCAACGATGTCCGACAAACGCATACCCGTTTCCCCCTCGCCTTTTGTGGCCCAGCGGTCAGCCGGGTGCGCGACGCCTCCTGACGCCCACAGGCTGGATTTTTCGGACAGATTCAGCACGACATCCACATTTGGGCGTTGGGTATGCTGCTCGTCCAGTCCACCAACAAACAAGCCGCGTTCATAGGATTTGCTACCCAGGTTAATCGTTACCGGATCACCGCCTTACTGTCGATATAACTGTTCCGGCCTGAAAATGGGTCCAAGTGGCAGCAGAGGCGGGGATGAAAACTCACGTGTTATTTCGGCAGACGAAATCGAACCGCCTCTATCCTCGTGAACATATTCGCTGCATGAAAATAAAGGGGCTGGCAGCCTGGAGGAGGTATTAAACAACAAAAAACGCTTGATGTCGTCCGGGGCGTGCCAGTAAAGTATGCCCTGTAAACTTCGAGCCATATCATGATCCGGCAGCGCGTTCAACTGCTCATAAACAGCCGCCCCCGCAAAGTTTTGGACGCCGCGAAACCGAAGACGCCGAGGAATATAGGCCCCTCTCAACTGCTCAACATAGCGTTCCTCACGCTTAAAAATCTGCGATTCGCCTGTTAACCGCAGTTCGCGATAATCGATCACCAACTCCTGTTCATGAGGATTTTCGTAAATTGCGTCAAGTTGAGCATTCAGGAGCGAGGCTGCAAATGGAAACTCCAGAATTTGGGCGTAGGGATTAGACATCTTCAAAAACCTCACTCTAGCAGGATGTGTGCCATCACTTCATAAGATATACTGAACGTGAAAATCATATCACAACAACGAGCAAGCTTTATGAATGAGCTGAGCATTACTTTTTCGGGTGAATTATGGATGTATGAGGGGAAAGGCGCGTGGTTTTTTGTCACTTTGCCGGAAGAAGATGGTGATCAGATCAAGTTTGTCACAGGCGGCAAACGAAAGGGCTGGGGGTCGGTCAAAGTAACGGCGAAAATTGGTAAGACGGCCTGGAGTACATCAATCTTTCCCGACTCAAAATCCGGCTCCTACGTGCTTCCTGTTAAGGCGGATGTTCGAAAAAAGGAGAAAATTCAGGCTGGCGACAGTATCATCGTCCAACTGACCATTGAGATGTAACAAGCGGGGGTTTCACATTTTTCTGGTGAAACCCCCGTTTACATCATTCTTCAAACAGCAGTTCGCCACGATGCAGCCGCCGCGCGATCTGATAGGTTTGCCCCTGCGCGCGCACGGTTGGCGAATGGGCTGCCAGATAACGCGCCGCACCGATGAGCGCGTGAATCCCGGCTTCTGTGCCGCGCAGAATCTCATATTGCCGGAAAGCGGATTCTACCGATTGAATCGTGTGGAAATCACGATCTTCGCGCAAAAGTGCGCTGCCCAGTGCCGCCAGCAAACGATCCGGGTCGCCATCATTGTATAAATATTGCGCGACCAACCGCCCCGCTTCATTGACCTGCTGCTGTTGATTGAGCAAAGCAGGTAATTCCGCGAGAAGCGCCGTCGGGTCTTTGACCGCGCCGTTGGGCTGCGGGATTCGTGCCGCCGGGATATTCAAAAATCGATCTAGATAGATACTCATGGCTGCGTCAAACACCCCGCGCAGCAGTTCTGGCGATGGGGCGCGCCGCAAGCCCTGGTGGATGGCGTTGGCGAACGTGAAGGTATGCAGTGCCGTGTCCCAGTCGCCAAATTCGTTGCTGGTGTGGAATTGAGCGATCCGCAGCGCCGCCGCGTAAGCCACCGTCCCAGCAAGCTGTTCCATCGTGCAGCCATCGCGCAGCGCGTTCAGCAGCGCATCAGCAATGGCCTGTGGATCATCGCTCAGAATGGTCGGAATCATCGAGTCCCGCCCTGCCCACGCGCCGCGCCGCCGTGAGCCGTGTTCCAGCGCGGCTGGCATATCGGCAAACGCATTGTCGAGAATCGCGATCAGATCAATTGGGTTGCGCCATGCATTCGATTCTTCCATCCGGCTGGCGTTGGCATAATTCATCACCAGACTCGCGAGGACATCCTCGGCATAATCCCATCCTGCCAGGTCGAGCGCTTCAAAGGCTTTATTGGTGAAATCGGCGGGATGCCCCACCTGGATGTAACGGTGATCGGTCACAGAAGCAAACAGCATATCCGCCATTTGTTCCGGCGTCGCGCCCGCCCGCAGCGCCGAAATTACGCAGCGTTCCGCACCTTCGCTGTCACGCACTTCGATAAATTGGCGCAGCCAGCGCTTGAGAGTCGGAATATCGGCATCGAGAGTCGGCAGCGGGCGCACACCAAAACGGGGTGGATGACCAGCGGTATCACGCGCAACC